>Ga0209211_10002786_pt1 | contig 29478 bp, 33 predicted proteins | sample RifGroA2_FD_183992 | JGI IMG/M metagenome (GOLD analysis project Ga0209211, IMG submission 183992) | Groundwater microbial communities from Rifle, Colorado, USA - Groundwater A2 (SPAdes) (version 2) | ecosystem: Environmental > Aquatic > Deep subsurface > Groundwater | place: Rifle, Colorado...
AACTGAGTAGAATTTTCTGTTTTGACAACGAGGACAAGAATATCCTTTCATAGCAGCTTATTCTAACATTGTTAGTGGCTGTTTTCAGGACTTACCCAAGATTATTAGAAGAAAGATTAAATGAAATAGAAGGATTTCGCGTGATCAACAACCCATCCAACGGCTTTGTTGTAATGGTTAGGATATATCCACCGACTATTGATAAAAACTCTTTGGATGGCGAACTTTTTTCGAACGATGAAATTATCAAAGAGAAGATAAATAGTATAAATAAATACGTTAAAGATTTTTTTTCCTATGATTTGGAAACTAGGATGAGTGAAAATAAGAGTTTTGAGTATTCGTTCAGTAACGAGTGTCTGTCAACAACATCCGGAGTATCTTTGTCTGCGTTGAAATTCTATCCCACCTCACCACATTTTAGTGAAAAAGAGGTTAATATGATTGTAGGGGTCTTGAAAGAACAAAAAACGTTATTTGACAAAAATCAAAAATTTCCCTGAACCCATTAGAATTCTGTTTGTTCAATCTTTTTAAATAAAGGTGTGGGCTTTATTTGTGTATCCGTTTTCGCAATAAGATTTTTAACATATTCCATCTCTTTACCGGATTCTGGCCATTTTGGGTCATACTCGAGCCCTAAAAGATCAAAAACTTTTTTAGAGCTTTCTGGTAAAAGGGGTCCCATTAGAACTCCTAAAGATAAGATGATGCAATAAAGTTGTTTTAATACTTTCTTAAGTTTCTTTGGGTCTTCCTTTCTGAGTATCCAGATTTTTTCATAGTCCATGTATTTGTTAGCATAATCGGAGAGCCTAAGTATCGTGTCGAGATAATTCCTAAATTCACAATTATCCAAATAACCTCTGGATTTATCAAATGCAGAGTCAATTTCGTTTTTTGTAACCTCAAATAAATCATTTCCAAAAAGCTCTTCTTTATCAATTCCTAATCCCAAAGACAATGTTCTATGTACAAAATTACCCAAGTTACCAAGTAATACTTTATTATTCTTTGACTTAAAATCGTTCCAGTTGAAACTTGAATCATTTGTCTCTGGCATAATCAGGGTTAAATAAAATCTAACAGGATCGTTGCCAAACTGGTTAACTATATCTTCTGCAGGTATTGAAATTCCCCGACTTTTTGAGAATTGTTTGCCATCAAAATTCAAAAACATATTAATGCTCTGCATGTCAGGCAAATGTAATTCGGAATCATATGCCATAAGTTCACCTGGCCAAAACATTGTATGGAAAGGGAGATTGTCTTTACCCATGAAATAATAATGACGTGAATTGGGATTTTTCCAGAAATCTTCCCATTTACCGCCAGTCTCTTCTGCCCACAATTTTGATGCAGAAAAATATCCTATCACCGCTTCAAACCAAACATAAAGACGTTTGTGGTCTATATTTTCTATCACCATGTCTTTCGGTATTCGATCTACTGGAAGCGGAATTCCCCAGTCTATATCTCTCGTTATTGCTCTGGGTTTAATACCTTGCCTCAACCAACCCAACGTCTCCTGATTTATCCAATTTTTCCAGCTGGGACCTTTTTCTTTAACATACTTTTCTATTTCTGGCTGTAGCTTTGGCCAATCTAAAAAATAATGCTCCGTATCTTTTAATTCAACAAGGTTCTTAGAAAGCTTACTGATAGGACTTTCCAAGTCTCCCTGTTCCAGGATTTTTCCGCAATGATCACACTGATCACTTCTTGCCTCGCTGTATCTACAATTTTTACAAGTGCCTTCTACATAACGGTCAGGCAAAAACTTTTTCTCTTGAGGTGAATAGTATTGCTGTATAGTATCCACATAAATATACCCTTTATTAACAAGCTCAACAAAGAAATCTTGGACAACCTTAATATGATTTTCTGTATCTGTTTTCGTGTAAATATCATGAGTTAAACCTAGAACATCTTTAAAAAGGTTAACATCTTTTTTGTGATATTCATCTTCTATTTCCTTGGGGGTCAAACCTCTTTTATCTGCCTCCACTGTTATGGGGGTTCCAAAACAGTCGGAACCGGAAACCATAAGTACATCATTCCCAATTAATCTGGAGTATCGTGCAAAAATGTCTGCAGGCAGAAGGTAGCCGGCAAGATGGCCAATATGGAGTTCACCGTTCACATACGGCCAAGCCACTCCTATGAATGTTTTATTTTTTGGAATCACGCTCCTCACTTCTTCTTGCTCTTTCATATGCATATCAAGGCTATTATAGCCTTGATATCACCTGGAAGTATACATTAAGACTAGTGAGTTCTCTCAAGCTATGATCATAATGTCTTTTGCCAGCACGTATGTTAGTCAAAGACGATTTCAAAAATGGCACTACCGGAGCCCAAAACGACAAGCAATTGGTGATCTACGGCTCGGTGGCCGGGGACGCTGAATTAAACGGCGCCGGCAAGGTCAGCAGCCAAAGAGATTTGGGGGTGGGCAACGCCATCCCAGGAGTGGCTTTCATCTGGAACTCCTTCCTCATCCTCAACACTCCCCAAGCCTTCACCGACGCGGTGACGGATTGGAAAGAGGTGGCGCCGTAGAGATCCGGATCCTACACACTCTTGACTCATTGTTTTTTTGGGTATGCTTCGGTAAACTATGGCTGCAAATTAATCATTATGTCAACAAGTACAGAAACTTTCAGAAAACCTCTTAATAGATCAGGATATTTTCTTGACTCCGGAAACTTAGAGCAGATCCAAAAATGGAAAGAATTAATTGGTGGAGTTACTACTAATCAAGTTATTCTCTTTTCTAAAGAAGGCATCACGAATATTCCAGAACACCTCAACGCTATGTGCGAAATTACTGGACCTGGCGTTCCCATATCTCTTGAGCTACCTGATAGTAACTGGTCGATTGAGAAGATGGTTGCTTTGGCTGAGTACTATTACCATATCCATCCTGATAATACCGTAATTAAGGTGCCGATTCTCCCAAAAGATGTAAAAGGTCTAAAAATTATAACTATCCTTTCGAAAAAAGGAATTCCAACAAATGCCACTATTGGAATGTCATTCGGTCAACTAACGATGGCGGCCGAAGCAGCTAGAACTTATACTGGACAAGGGGCCAACTACATCAGTTTATTCTGGGGTAGAACGCAGGAGAGCGTGGAAAGATATCAAGAGGGTATCCTGCCACAACGACTTCTTGAAGCAACGTTAGCATATCTAATAAATCATCAACTTGATGATACAAAAATTATAGTCGGGAGTATTCGAGAGCCGATTCAGGTTATCGAGGCTTTTTCTTTGGGAGCGGACATTGTTACAGTTCCGCCTTCGATTCTAGAAAGCCTTTTATATAATAGAAGAGCAGATGAAACAGTAGAAGAATTTAATTCGGCATTTAAAGCAGTTGAAAACACAATTACGCTGGATTATATCTAGAAGATAATGCGGAACAACGAGGCTTTCATTCAAAAACTACAGGAAGACGAACGTTTCCACTATTTTACCCAGCCTGTAGAACCGGATATAGGCGAAAAAGTTAGAGACGCAGAATTTCTTTTAAGAAAAGATGGTCTTCTGGTTAACGTCGAAGGATGGAGCCATCCACAAGGATATCTGGTTGGTGAAGTGCTGTATACCCCAGATGAATATGGCGATAAAAGAATATTGGGACAACCATATAGGAAAATTACCCTTTACAATGGAACATATGAATCAATTCCCTACGCTGAAAGAGCTGAAATCTTAAACAAAGTTGATCCTTGTTTAAATCAAGTGGAAACAAATCCTTATTTTTGCGAAATATAAACAAATATTTCCCTATTCTGATTTCATTGCGTATTTCCCTTCCTGTCACGCATTGGAAGTAGTACTCGAAAGATTTACCTTACCAACCGATAATTTTGCAAGAGACTTAGAAAACATCATATCCTTGTTGGCCATTAATACTAATGAGATTTCGTTGGGATTAACAGGAACACTATTATTGGGAAATGTACGGCAATATCACGATCTTGATATTATATTTATGGGTTCCTTAGATCAAAATAGGCATATCGCAAACAAAATGCGCGACATTATTTCTCAAGATAAACACAGAAGATTATTTGAGGGGAGAAAAGGTTGGTCGATTCGTTTCTTTAATGACTACGGTCGAATCATGTGTATGTTTTTTGGTTATCGTGATGTAACAGAAGCCCCATTGCGGAATTTTGAAATGAAAGTGATACAAGATAACGTTACAATTGAAGGGACGGTGTCCGATGATACGCATTCAATGTATACACCCACAATTCTCCAGTTAGGGGACATATCTTTTGAAACTCCCGTGTTCCACCGTCCGGACGACCTTAATAATCAACAACTGGAGCTTATTATCTATCATACTGCATCAAGGGGGGATTGCGTGAAAGGGGATAGGATTCGAGCTCGCGGAGCGCTTGTGGAAGTTACAAAACAAGAGACGACTAACTCTACATTGTGTGTAATTGACAGAGAGGGTGTAAAAAATCTTACGCCACTCTGGGCTGGTTATTATGCTGAAAACTTTGGATAATATGAACTATTCACAATCAGATGAAATGACAGCGATCGAGTATACTCCCCCAGAAATTGGAGAGGGAATTCATGTTCGATACTTTTGTTATCCACCCCAAAGCATCCAGCTGTCTTCTTTAAAGAACAAGAAAAAAATGCTCTTAGTAATAGATAAAAATCTCGACGTAACAAAATATAACGCAGTAAGCCGTTTAATTCGAAGTCAAGTGGAGAATATTGTTATATTGCCTCTTGATTGCAGTGAAAAAAGTTTAGGTCGTTTAAAAATTATTTGGAAGAAAATGATTGAGTATAGTCCAGATGTGGCAACTGCCATTGGAGGTGGCGTTGCATGCGATTTAGTTGGGTTTGCTTCATCCTGTTATCAGCGAAACCTTGACCATATTTTCTTTCCTACCACATCGCTTTCAATGATTGATGCTGCCATAGGAGGTAAAACGGGGATTGATTTCCACGGGGTAAAAAACTCTATCGGATCAGTTCATTATGCTAAAGACTCGGTATGTATTATTAGTTTTCTTAAAACACTTCCTTCTGAAGAATTAAATTCCGGTTTTGCCGAAGCTGTTAAAGCAGCCATGCTATTTAGTGCGGATTTATTCAATAAGCTTCAATGTTTCTCACAGTCAAATGAAATAGAACTAAGAAACATTATTGCAGAGTCGGCAAAGTTTAAAGCGCTTTTGTGCGAACAACCCCTGAAGGTACGATCGAAACTTTTGTATGGACATAACATTGGTCACGGTATCGAAACCTATAGTTCACTTCGTCGTCGCCACGGCGACTGCGTATCAATCGGAATGAACCTCGAAGCAGCCATGGCAGTACAACTGGGAATATTGCAAAAGCAAGATTGGTTGAGTCAACAAGAGCTTCTTCTTCGTTTCCACTTACCGACGGAATTTCCCAAAGGGATGAAAAAAGAAGTTGTCATGGAAAGAATGAAGTTGTATAAACTTTATAAAGATGGGAAATTCTTCTTCGTTCTTCCCAAAAAGATTGGCGGAATATACGAAACCAACCGGAGCTACTTTACCGTCATTGAGGATCAAAAATTCGTAGATTTATTAAGCGCCTCAATAGACATGTGTAGTCAATAAATCAGTTATGTGCGGATTAATAGGTATATTTTCACCTTCAACTGATTCAAGACCTCAAAGCGTTATAAATATAAAAACGGCGTTTGACCTCCTTTGTCATAGAGGACCAGATCGGCAAAAAATTATTAAAGTTCCCAATGGCTACATTGGATTTAATAGACTTGAAATTGTGGGGGGTTCAAACGCTATGCAGCCAATTATCTCGGAAGATGGGAATGTATGTTTAGTATGTAACGGAGAAATTTATAACCATGAAGACTTGAAAAAAACATTAAAGAAGCGCCATGCGTTCAAAACAAAATCAGATTGTGAAGTGATTTTACACCTCTACGAAGAACTTGGCGAGAATATTTTTTCACTGTTGAAAGGACAGTTTTCGGTAATTATTTATGATTGGAACAAAAAAATTGCGTTGGCAGGAAGAGATCGCTTTGGAATTAATCCGCTATTTTATTCTGTAAGCGAAGGGAAAATTGTGTTTGCTTCGGAGATCAAGGCAATATTATCATTGTCGGAGAGTGTACCAAGATTAAATATTCAAGGTCTTTATCAGGTGTTTACTTTGTATGGAGTAACGCCCCCGTATTCAATCTTTCAGAATGTTTATCAAGTTCCACCGGCTTCTTTTGTTTCGTTCGATTTTCAGACTCATAAATTGGAATCAAAGCAATATTGGCGTTTTCCTGATGCCAAAGCAAAAAAAGTGACAATGAGTTTGGCAGATCAAATTGGAAAACTGGATGTTTTATTAAAACAATCCGTAAAAAGGCGATTACAGGGGGCGGGAATTCCCGGGTTTTACTTAAGCGGCGGTCTTGATTCAAGCACCATCGCTTGGTATTTAACTGCACTTTCAGAAATTAAACCGTTCGGGTTCGGGATACAGTTTAAGAATGAGGCGTTCAATGAAGCAGTCTATCAGAATCTAGTGATTGATATGCTGAAGACGCCATTTTTTACTGTTACCGGAGACGGAACCGAAATCTACAAATATTTGTACAAAACTATTTGGCATACAGAGTCGCCATTATCTCGACTAGCTCCAATCCCGATGTACATTCTTTCTAAGAGGGTCAACGAAAAGGGACTGAAATACATACTCTGTGGTGAAGGCGCGGATGAAATTTTAGCAGGTTACCCAATTTTTTCCGAGGGAATTTCCAGCATTGAATCAAAGCGGGAGCTTACGCAGGTCGTTAATATTTTCTCCCACGAAGTTAAAAAAACGATTCTCCATGAAAAGCAAGGGTTTGCATGCCGAATACGAGAAAATAACAGAAAGTTATCTAGGTTGATGCAATCGCAGATCATTGAGATTGAAACAAAACTTTCCCGTTATTTACTAGCATGTCAGGGTGACCGGGTAAGTATGGCTAACTCCGTAGAACAACGTTTTCCCTTTTTGGATGAAGACCTTGTCGATTTTATTCTTTCTCAGCCTGATGCGTTCAAGATGTACAATATGCAAGGAAAGTATGGACTCAAAAAGTTGATGGTGACGAGATTGCCCAGGCAAATCATCGACAGGAAAAAACGGGGTTATCTTTCTCCAGATATGCTGATGTTACCAAACAGCGAAACGAAACAGGGAAAAGAACTCTATTCGCTTCTCTCAGATAAAATGATTAGACACACTGGATATTTTGATAAAAGAATTGTTAAAAATCTTACCAATAAATTCTTCCATCATACACTCAATGCCTTCGAACAATCCGCCTTTTTATTCGCTTTGACCACCCAAATATTTCATGTTCTGTTTGTGGATAAAGATTTGTCGAGATTGAAATGGTAAATCTAGCAAAACCTATGGTTATCGGTCATCGTGGAGCTTCGAATTTGGCTCCAGAAAACACCCTAGCTTCATTTAGTAAGGCACTAGAGCTCGGGGTTGATGCTGTTGAGTTTGACATTCTGGAAACTGCAGATCATCGATTGGTCGTTCATCATGATTATGTTTTAGGAAAAACAGATAATGGATGCGGTTTTATCTGCGAAACAGATTTCAAAACAATACGCTTTCTCGATGCAGGCTCCTGGTTTTCTCCGGAGTTTTCTCATGAAAAAATCCCCCTTTTCGAGGAGGTGGTGGAACTTTGTCGCGGGAAATGTCGGATGGAGATCGAAGTCAAAATCACCAATAGCAAATCTTTGAAAAAAATCTTAAGAATCCTGAACGATTTTGACGTCATTGCTGAAGTAGAACTTACGTCACCCCATATCCCAACACTTTTTTATATAAAAAAACAAGAGCCAAAGATGCGCATCGGCATGTTCGCGTCTCAACGTTCTTTTTGGATGCCGCAGTTACTTGCTGATCAACAGATAGCGAACTATCTTGACCTTTTAAGCGCCGATGTCGGACACTTTCCCATAACCATGCTCAATCAAGAAATAGTTGATTTGTTGCATAGAAAAAGGAAACTCGTCCACGCTGCTGATTGCAATACTGTTTCAGATATTGAAAAAGCTGTTTTATGTGGAGTAGATCAACTCTCTACAGACAATATTCCCCTGACGCTTCACATTCTTTCAACTCTAATCCAGCGAGATTGATTCACTCTTTATGATTTGAGATAAACGCTCTGCGGCACTCTCTAATTGCCTTTTTATTGAAAGAGAAACCTCTGTTAATTGATGGGGAAACTCATCATTTTGAAGAATCGAGCGAAATCTCTCACCTAAATCTTCGTATCTACTGTTCATGTCATAAAAAAGCATGTTGAAATTAGTCCCAAAACTATTGAGTAACCCCTGTAAGTCCAATGACTTGGAGGTGGTTTGCAAGTACAAAAAAGGGATACCGTAACAGGCTGCAATAATTGCAGGATGGAGTCTTTCTGTCACAATGATGGACGATTTCGCAACGACGTCAACCAATGTGAAAGCATCGTTTAATTTGGATATCCCTGTGTACGGTACAATGTCTGCCATTGCTGGAAGCTCGTGATTATCGGTCATGATAATTTTAGAATCCACATCATGTACGTCAGTGGAAGAAGTAAGAATGTACCGATATGCCTCAAATATATGTTTTTGAGTGCCCATTATTCTACTTGAAGGATAATTGTTCTCTATATAAAAAAAAGTGATAGGCCCAATTTTGTCCACTATTGTGTTATTTTGAGCAAAAGCAAATGCAAGGTCTCCAATATATGTTGCAGAGACGTTAAATAAATCCTGGTAATGTTTCACGCTTAGCGGTCCCCTTAACCCAATAACCCGTGATCTACGGTATGGCTCCAAATCAATCCGATCTATTCCCTTTTTCCTTAATTCTTCTGGACTAAGCATTCCCGAACCAAAGATGTAGATATCGCTTGAACATCTGAGCCCCGGTCCTACCCAATGTTCGAAAACTGTGGGCAATACGGTTCCTCCACCGATAATTAAGGGATGCTTCCATGGTTCTGTAATCGGTTCATGTGAATGGCGAATATCAACTAAGTCAGTTATGCCGTAATTGGCTAATAAACTGACTGCTCCCAAGTGACATAAATAGTCTCCCGGATTTCTGGTATCTTTTTCAACGCCCCAACCGCTGTATAAGGCAATTTCCTTCGTCATGACTGAGTTGTGTAATTTTAATAATGTAGTATGATTATAGACGTTTATGTCAATTGATTTAATATGACTCTCAAAGAAACTGCTGTAATTACAGGAATCACAGGTCAAGACGGTTCTTATCTGGCGGAGCTTCTGTTAAGTAAGGGGTATGAAGTTGTCGGTCTGGTAAGGAGATCAACTCATCAACGGCACGAAAATATTGAACATTTAGCTGATCAGATTATATTAGAACATGGAGATATGGCTGATTCAAGTACCTTGGATTATCTTATTACCAAATATCAACCGAGCGAAGTTTATAATCTTGCTGCACAATCTGTTCCGGCTGATAGCTGGAAACAACCAATGACTACGGGTGAAATTACAGCTCTCGGAACAGTGAGAATTCTAGAAGCTCTGCGTAAACATAAACCTGACACTAAATTTTATCAAGCAACAAGTAGAGAGATATATGGTGGAGTAAAGAGAGAGGTCATTGATGAAGAAAGTCCAATGTTTGCCAATAATCCCTATGGAGTGGCCAAATTATATGCCCACCTGATGACGCTTACCTACAGACAGTCTTATGATATGTTTGCATGCAGTGGAATTTTATTCAACCATGAAAGTCCTAGAAGGGGACTACATTTTGTAACAAGGAAAGTAACAACCGCAGCTGCTGCCATTTGTCTCGGAATAAAAAATCCGCCTCTCAATGAACACGGACGCCCATTAGTTGAAAATGGGAAATTGAAATTAGGTAATCTTAAATCTATGAGAGATTGGGGTTACGCCAAAGAATATGTAATTGCGATGTGGGAGATGCTTCAACAAAAAAAACCTGAAGATTATATTATCGCAACAAACACAACCCACAGTATTGAAGATCTTTGCCGGCTTGCTTTTGGCTATGTTGGCTTAGATTGGCAGGAATACGTAAAATCTGATCCCAGATTTATGAGACCGACAGAAATTGAAGTACAAAGAGGTGATTACTCTAAAGCCAAAAGTGAGCTGGGATGGGAACCAAAGACTTTATTCCCTGAACTGGTAAAACTGATGGTTGAGGCAGATATTGAGAGGTTAAAGGTATGAAATCTGAAATTTTAGCCGTATATAAATTCGTAGCTGAAACGATGAACAACTTATTTAATATTGCAAATGCGTCATCTTCCGAACCGATAGATAAAAATGTATTCATATCAAACATGTTAACTCAAGCAATGTGGCATTCTTTGATGCAAACCGGATTAAAAGGCTGGGGGGATAGAGATCCTTCAAGCGGAGATTTCGATGAACCCGGTAGTACAATTTAGGTAAATAATGTCGGGAACAACCTTTCTTTATCAATCTGGCGTTATGGATTGCGTCGTCTGCGTAGTCGCGTCCGGAAATATCGCGGTTGATCCCAGCGTCGGCAATGCCATTGCTAAGGCCAGCCCGACTTCAGCAGACGCCAATCTAACCGGAGCCTTCTTTGCCAACGGGAACTTCAGCGGTGGGACAAATGGATCTCAAACAGACAAGCAATTGGTGATCTACGGCTCGGTGGCCGGGGACGCTGAATTAAACGGAAGCGGCAAAGTCAGCAGCCAACGGGATTTGGGGGTGGGCAACGCCATCCCCGGAGTGGCTTTCATCTGGAATCCAAACCTCATCCTCAACGCTCCTCAACCATTCACCGACGCGGTGATGGATTGGAGAGAGGTGGCGCCGTAAAGATTTCAGTCTAGTTTGTGGGGAAGCGTCAATTCGGCAGTTGCCGTTTCGACAGATTTTGTGTATAATAAGGTTCACAATTATGCCAAGCAATCCCAAAACCTTGGTGGCGACGACTTCAGATCCTCGTTACCAGGAACTTTTTTTTGATTGGCTGTCCAAACGTAAGTTATTATCGAATCATGTCAGGATAGCCGTAGCCGGCTGCGTCAAAGACCGGGAAGCGGTTATGAAAAGTATTCGTCAGGCCAAAAAAAGTTACGGTATAAAAAAAGTGATTTTAATCAATGCCTTGGGAGACAAAGCTTATTTGGAACGCAAATTTGCCAATCTGGATTTGGAAAAAGATGCCCACCGGAATGATTTAAAAAATACTGCCGCGGCCATTAAAGCCGAATCTCCCGATATTCAAGTTGAACTTCTCTTAGTTGACGGTAAGCATAAGTTTGAAGCCATAGTTCTTCAATAATATGTCCTCTGCCTTACATATATCAATCGCCGCCGAGCCCTTGTTTAACATTGGCCCTTTGGCGGTTACCAATTCCTTATTTACCAGTTGGATAGTAGTTTTAGGCATTAGTTTATTAGCGGTTTATGTCGGAAAAAATCTAAAGAAAATACCTTCTTATCTTCAATTGCTGGTAGAAATTCCGGTCGGCGGAATTTACGATCTGGCCAAAAGCATTAATGGAGCAAGGGCCGCGATTTTCTTTCCGTTTGTTTTTACCGCTTTTATTTACATAATTATTTCCAATTGGATCGGTTTGGTTCCCGGAGTCGGGACTATATTTCTTAAAATCGGCGAACACGGAGCCGAAAAGGCGCCTTTGCTGCGGGCTCCGACAGCGGATATAAATACCACTTTAGCTTTAGCCCTTTTGAGTGTCGGTTTGGTTCAATTCTACGGTTTAAAGACGCTTAAAATGGAATATGTCAAAAAGTTTTTTAATTTTAAAAATCCGATTTTAACTTTCGTGGGATTACTGGAATTGATCGGAGAATTGGCCAAAATTATCAGTTTTGCTTTCCGGTTATTCGGGAATATTTTTGCCGGTGAAGTTTTATTGATTGTAACTTCTTTTTTGGTCCCGTTTGTGGTCCCGACGCCTTTTTATGGATTGGAATTGTTCGTCGGGTTTATTCAGGCCCTGGTATTTAGTATGCTAACATTGGTATTCCTGAACTTAGCAACAACTCATGCAGAACACTAATTTAAAAACGGAAAGGAGGTTGACGAAGTGGACTCAATAGCAGTCGCGCTAGCCATCGGATTGGGAGCTATCGGCCCGGGGATCGGAATCGGAATTTTATCCGGAAAAGCCCTGGAAGCCATAGGCCGGAATCCGGAGGCTACCAGTAAAATTCAGACCAACATGATCTTGGCTATCGCTTTTGCGGAGGCAATTGCGATTTACGCTCTGGTTATGTCTCTAATAATCAAGTTCGTTTAAAAAATTATGGAAAAGTTGGGTATTAATGTATATCAGCTTTTAGCCCAGGTAGTAAACGTCTTAATCTTGTTGTTTATCCTGAAAAAGTTTCTGTTGAAGTCAATGGTGGCTTTATTGGAAAAACGGAAGGCCTCAATTGCAGACCAAGTTAGGGCAGAGGAGGATTTAGATAAAAGGCTTAAAGATATTGAACGGAAGGATCAACAAATCTTAAAACAGGCGAAAACTAAAGCTGATGAGATTATGAAGGATGCCCAAGATAAAGCCAGAAAAGAAGCGGCGGAGATTTTGGCTCTGGCTCGGCAGGAATCAAAGAAAGTTTCAGCTCAGGCTGACATAAATGCCAAATTAGAGTTTGAAAAAGGTAAGATCAAATTGCAAGCTATGGTAGTTAAACAAGCCGTGGTATTGGCGAATCGGGCTTTGTCCGATGTTTTATCCAAGGAAGATCAAAATAAAATTACCGAAGTTCAAATAGCTAAACTGATTAAGGGAAAATAATATGTCAGACGCATTAATCCGTTCTAGGGTAAAAATAAATCCTGATGAGCTTTCTAAAATTAAGAGGCGCTTGGGAGTAAAGACTATTAAAAATGAGATTGATGCTTCAATCTCAGGGGGATTTTTGGCCAAAATCGGAGATAAAATTTTCGATTTTACGCTAGATATAGATCAATCCGTTGACCGTCAAAAAGAATATAGCGTCGGCAAAATTACCCTGATCGGCGATGGCGTGGCCGAAGCTGATGGTTTATCGGGAAGCATGCTGGGCGAAATAGTGGAGATTGAAAATAAAGGCCGTGGTTTAGTTCTTAATTTATCTCCAAAAAGTTTAGGAATCGTGATTTTGGGAGATTACTCTCAAATTAAGCCGGGTGATTCGGTAAAAACCACCGGCAGAATTTTGTCGGTCCCGGTTGGGGAGAAAGTTTTAGGCAGAGTGATCGATCCGTTGGGCCAGCCTTTGGACGGCAAACCGGAATTTTTACCTGAAAAATATAATCCATTGGAAATGATCGCTCCGGGTGTTATGACCAGACAATCGGTTACAGTTCCTTTGCAAACCGGAATTAAGGCTATCGATGGCATGATTCCGATCGGAAGGGGCCAAAGGGAACTGATTATCGGCGACCGCCAAACCGGAAAAACCTCGATTGCTTTATCCACTATTATCAATCAAAAACATGAGAATATGGTTTGTATCTACGTGGCTATCGGCCAAAAACGCTCCAATATTGCCCAGTTTATTGCTATTTTGGAAAAATTCGGAGCAATGTCCCATACGATAGTTGTAGCTGCTTCGGCCTCCGACTCTCCGGCGATGCAATATTTGGCCCCGTATTCAGGCTGTGCTATCGGCGAATATTTTTTGCAAAAAGGCAAAGACGCTTTAGTGATTTATGATGATTTAAGCAAACATTCATGGGCATACCGCCAAATTAGTTTATTGCTGAGACGGCCTTCAGGCCGTGAAGCATATCCGGGAGATATTTTTTACGCTCATTCCCGGCTTTTAGAAAGATCCTGCCGGTTGAATCAAAAATCCGGAGGTGGATCATTAACTGCCTTGCCGATTATTGAAACTCAGGCCGGGGATTTATCCGCCTATATTCCGACAAATGTCATCAGTATTACCGACGGCCAGATTTATCTGGAATCGGATTTGTTTAACTCCGGCCAAAAACCGGCTATCAACGTCGGCAATTCCGTCAGCCGTGTTGGCGGATCAGCTCAAATTAAAGCGATTAAACAGGTGGCCGGCAGATTGAGGTTGGATTTAGCCCAATACCGGGAATTACAGGCTTTTGCTCAATTTGCCTCCGATTTGGACGACAGGACTAAAAAAGATTTAAACCGGGGCGCAAAATTAACCGAATTATTAAAGCAGGGTTGGGATGATCCGATGCCGGTGGAAAAACAAGTGGTCTCGATCTGGGCCGGAACAAACGGAATCCTGGATGATTTGGATTTATCAAAAATTAAAGACTTTGAAAATCATCTCTTGGCTTATGTGGAACGGCATAATCCGGAAATATTTGAAAAAATCATCAAAGAGAAATTATTGTCACCGGAAACAATTGAAAAATTGTCTAAAGTTGTCAGAGACGCCAAACAAGTATTTATAAATCAATAATATGTCAAGCGCCAGAGATCTTAAACGCCGGATAAAAACCGCCGGCAATATCAGCAAAATTACTAAGGCTATGGAAGCAGTGGCCGCCAGTAAAATGAAAAAAGCTCAGGATGCGGCCTTGTCCGGGGTTTCTTATGAAGATTTAATGAAAAAAATGGTGGCAAATATAATCAAATTCTCCAGTATTATTGATCATCCGCTAATTTCCGCCAAAAACGACCGGGAGCTTCTGCCGGATTTAATCATTTTAATCTCTCCGGACCGGGGACTATGCGGATCTTTGCCGGCTATGACGTTCAGATTAGCCGAAAAAGAAATTGCTTCTGACGGCAATCAGTGCAAACTTATCGTGGTCGGGAAGAAGGCCGTGGTTTATGCCAGAAGAACTGATTGGAATGTCCTGGCCAGTTTTGATTCTTTGGGAGATAAGCCGGTGATGTCAGATACTTCAGCTATAAGCAGTATTGCTATTGAGGAATATGAGAAAAAGAGGGTCGGCAGAATCAGGTTGCTGTATCCTAAATTTATTTCAACCCTGAATCAGGAAGCAGTCATAGAAGATGTTTTGCCGGTTAAAAATCTTTCCGGAGCTGCGGATGTTCATATTCTTCAGCCAAAGTATATTTTTGAACCGACCCCTGAAGATTTATTATCAGAATTGTTGCCGGCGTATGTCAGAATCTCAATTTATCAGGCGGTTTTGTCAGGCAAGGCTGCCGAGCAATCAGCCCGGATGATTGCCATGAAGAACGCCTCCGATAATGCCCGGGAAGTTAAAGGATTACTGCAGTTGTCATATAATCAAACCCGGCAGAAAGCGATTACAGCTGAAATTGCGGATATCGTGACGGCGTCTATGGTGATAGATTGATAGATTGCTATATTGCTATATTGCTATATTGCTATCAGGCCAACTGTATATTTTTCGAGAACAATTTAACAATTTAACAATCTAACAATTTAATTATTTATATATGCTAAACAAAAACGGAAAATCCAATCCAAGGATTAAACTTCAAGTTGGTCGCATAATTCGGATTACCGGTCCGGTGGTGGATGTCAAGTTTGAAAATTACACCCCGAAAATATATGAAGCGCTGGAAGTGGAAGCATCCGAAAACTCGTCTAAATTAATCCTGGAGACAGAGCAGTTATTGGCTGCCGGGTTGGTCCGGACTGTAGCCATGGGTGCGACAGAAGGCCTGAAGCGGAATTTGACCGTGACTGCAACCGACAATCCGATAACCGTACCGGTGGGGCCGGAGACCTTAGGGCGGATTTTTGACGTCCTTGGCCGTCCGATTGACGACTTAGGTCCAGTTAAGGCAAAACTTTCTAATGCCATCCATCAATTGCCTCCGTTGTTAACCGATCAGGAAACCAGTCCGCAAATGCTGGAAACAGGAATTAAAGTAATTGATTTAATCGCTCCTTTTCCCAGAGGCGGAAAAGTAGCCGCGTTCGGCGGAGCCGGTGTCGGTAAGACGGTTATTATTCAGGAGCTGATCAGAAATATTGCCGAAGAACATTCCGGCCATTCGGTTTTTGCAGGTGTCGGTGAAAGAACCCGGGAAGGCAATGATTTGTACCACGAAATGAAAGACGCCGGGGTTTTGAAAAATACAGTCATGGTTTTCGGCCAGATGAACGAACCGCCGGGCAACCGGTTGAGAGTCGGACTGACGGCTTTGACATTTGCGGAGTATTTTAGGGAACAGGGCGAAGATGTGCTTTTATTTATTGACAATATCTTCAGATTTAGCCAAGCCGGGTCGGAATTATCGGCGCTTTTGGGCAGAATCCCCTCGGCGGTCGGTTACCAGCCGACTTTAGCTTCAGAAATGGCGGATTTACAGGAAAGAATTACTTCCACCAAAAAAGGTTCAATTACTTCGTTTCAAGCGGTTTATGTCCCGGCTGATGACTATACCGATCCGGCCCCGGCCACAACTTTTGCTCATTTGGACTCCACGATTGCCCTGGAGCGGTCTTTAGCAGAGCAGGCTCTCTATCCGGCGGTTGATCCTCTGGGATCGACCTCTAAAATTCTTGATCCTTCAGTAGTCGGTAAAGACCATTACCGGGCAGCCCGGGAAGCCCAGCAAATTTTGCAAAGGTATAAGGATTTGCAGGATATCATCGCCATTTTAGGAATTGACGAGTTGTCCGACAGCGATAAATTGATTGTTGCCCGGGCCAGAAAAATTCAAAAATTCCTGACTCAACCGATGTTTGTGGCTGAACAATTCACTTCTATACCCGGAGCTTATGTCCCGATTGCCGAAACAGTCAGAGGATTTTTGGAAATAATTGAAGGCAAGCATGACAATCTTCCCGAGCAGGCCTTTTATATGGTTGGAAGCATTGACGATGCGGTCAAGAAGGCGAAAGAAATAAGTTGATATGCCACCATTACTCCACCTCTCCCTTGCTACCCCTTCAAAAAAGATTTTGGAAGTTGAAGACGTTGAAATCGTTAACGCTCCGGCGGAAATGGGCGATGTTGGAATTTTGCCTAACCACGCCCCATTTTTATCTAAGCTCCGCGATGGAGTCATAAATTACCGGATCAGAGGAAATAATTTTTATGTCGGTGTTAACGGAGCCTTTCTGGATGTGGCCGAGAATCAGGTTACTATAATTTCCGAGGGCGCGGTTTTACCGGAAGACGCTGATTTGAAAAGAGCCCAGGAGGCTAAAGATAAGGCAAAAGCGGAACTGGAGAAGCGTTTGGAAGGAACAGATTTCAAGATGGTAGAAGCGGAATTAAGAAAAGCCCTGCTCGAATTGAAGTTGTTGGAACACATCAGAAAGTGATAAAAACTAACAAATTAACAAAGACTCAAATAAACAAATTTATAAATTTATTTGTTAGTTTGTCGTTTGCAAGTTTGTCAGTTTAAGATGATTATTTTAGGTATTGATCCCGGATTTGCCAGAATGGGATGGGGGGTAATCAGTAAAACCGGACCAAAATTTTCATTGATAGATTATGGGTGCTTGGAAACTTCTTCGGAATCAGATCTTGCAGACAGGCAGGAGATGATATTTGATGGGATTTCTAAAGTAATAAAAAAATATAAGCCTGATTTGGCCGGGGTAGAAACGCTTTTTTTTAATACCAACGCCAAAACTGCGGTTAAAGTGGGGGAGGCGAGGGGAGTAATTTTATTGGCGTTAAAGAAATCCGGAATTAAATCAACGGATTTGACACCGCTTCAGGTTAAGCAAGCCGTATCCGGATATGGCCGGGCAGAAAAATCACAAGTTCAGAAAATGGTTAAAGCTTTGTTGAATTTGAAACAAATCCCCCGTCCTGACGATGCCGCCGACGCTTTGGCCGTCGCTCTCGCCGCGGGGTCAACTAGATTGTAAAGTATCAGATACTTTACAGATAATATTTGCAAGTATATTTCGTTTAATCTTCAGAATCAATTGCAACAGGACGAAGGAGTGCCGAATCTGAATTAGAAAATTGAGCCTCGACAAATTTCCGATATTCAGAAGTGCTGTATCTGAATAATTCCAAAACAAATTTTGGTTTTGAAATAGAGAAAGGGGTTTTAGTTGGGAAGAGAAAGTAATCGTTAATATTGCTCCATTGCCAACTTTCAAGTTTGTTGACAAGTCCGGCCATGGTAGGATTTATATGTATATATCTGGACACATGCATAACAAGTTCGTCAGAGTCCAACTCTTTTACTTTGTATCTACCTTGGAATAAGGGGCCGACACGCTGATAATCGTGATTAAATTTATGAGAATAGGTAATTCCGATTCTTTTCATAAATTCTGAAATAGGAGATTGTAAAGTATCTGATACTTTACAGATGCGAAAGAGAAAATGGAAATGATTTGGCATTAAACAATAAGTTAAGAGTTCAAGAAAGCCGCGAAACATGCCATTCCCTTTAGGATCGGCGGTAAAAGACACTGGTTTGTTTTGCATTCTCCACCGTATAGAAAACGAAGATTTAATAGGTAATCCATCATGTAAAGTATCAGATACTTTACATTCGGGGAAGCCGATGAGGTAGTAACGGAGAATTTCGCGGAAGTCAAAGTAGTCGGATTCCTTTTTGAATATTTTCCGCCTATTCACTCCGCGGTTATAGACATGATAAATTCCTTCTTCGTGATAATCAGGCCTGATATACATATGTGGATAAGTGTAAAGTATCAGATACTTTACAGAAAGACAAGATACGAAAAAGTTTTGTTGGGTGAACAGAATAAAGCGAACAAAATAAAAATTTGACGAAATATGATATATTTTCGCCATATTTCAGCAGATGTGTTACGAAGAAGATTGGGAGATACTTTGGAGGTTGTTTCATCGTGTGGACCAGATGAGTGGATTCCGATGTCTGCTGCTCCGGGAATAAAAAATACTTCTCTTTCACACGAGAAAATTGTGGCATTTACAGTCAATGCTTAAATTATCATCGGGATAGATTTGGGTACGACTTTAAGGATTCTAAAAAGAAGCTCCTTGAAGATCTTCGTGGTTTAACTCCCAATGAAATACATTTTCTTTCTGATACTTATCATCAGGCTCAGGCCAGTAATGATCTTAATTTGTCTTTATCTTGCTCCGACCAAGTGGCTATCGCCGCTCACGAAGCCAAAATTATTGCCGATCATGGATTGTTGGGTAAAGCAGCTGTCGGATTCCTCAGACTGATCGACTGATTATTTGTTATACTCCATCTGTGATAGGGTTCCTTTCGGGAAAACTGCTTGAAGCAGATTTAAACACCATAATTATTGATGTTTCGGGAGTGGGATATTTAGTTCATCCTTCAACTTCCGTTCTGGGAAAAAATTTAACGGTTGGGGAAAAGATTGATTTACCGGTGTATACACATGTCCGTGAAGATCAGATTACTTTGTTTGGATTTTCTTCCAAACCGGAGTTGGATTTATTTAAACAGCTTTTAACGGTTTCAGGTGTCGGTCCGAAATCCGGATTGGCAATAGTCGGTAACGGCACACCAACTGAAATTAAGTCGGCCATTTCCAATGCCGATGTTGATTTTTTCCAGTCAATTTCCGGAATCGGCAAAAAAACCGCCCAGCGGATAATAATTGATTTAAAAAGCAAAATCGGTGAAGCCAAAGAATTGGATTTATCATCCGTTGAAATTAAACAACGGAAAGATTTGTTTACAGCCCTGAAAACAATGGGAATTACCGCCGATGAAGCTAAAGATGTGATTAAAAACATTGACGCCGACCTACCGATTCAGGAGCAGATAAGATTGGCGTTAAAACAAATATGAAGAAACAAAAAACAGGAGACGAGAAACATGAAGAGGAAATTTTTGACTCTTCTTTAAGGCCGAGCAGATTCGATGAATTTACCGGCCAACCACGGGTAATTGAGAATTTAAAAGTTACGATTGAAGCAGCTAAAAACCGCAAAGAACCGCTGGATCATTTACTTTTATACGGACCGCCCGGTTTGGGGAAAACCACTCTTGCCCATATAATCGCCCAGGAAATGGGGGTAAATATTAGAGTTACTTCAGGTCCGGCAATTGAAAGATCCGGCGATTTGGCCAGTATATTAACCAACCTGGAAGAAGGGGACATTTTATTTATTGATGAAGTCCACCGCTTACATAAAGTGGTGGAAGAAATGTTGTATCCGGCCATGGAAGACTTTGCTCTTGACATAATTTTAGGTAAAGGCCCATCCGCCCGTACTGTCCGGCTCGATCTTCCAAAATTTACTTTAATCGGGGCTACCACCAGAGTCGGATTGATCGGATCGCCGATGAGAGACAGATTCGGGATTGTCCACCGCCTTAACTTTTATGAAGATGAGGAGTTGTGCCATATTGTCAAACGCTCATCCACGCTGTTAAAAATGGATGTGGATCAGGAATCCGCTATGGAAGTAGCCAAAAGAAGCCGTGGCACACCCAGAATCGCCAATAGATTGTTGAAACGGACCCGTGATTTTAGCCAGGTCAGATTTAAAGGTTTGCTTAACAAAGATGTGGTTGATAAAGCCTTGCAATTGATGGGGGTGGACTTATTGGGATTGGATGAATCGGACAGAAGGATTTTGTCGGCTATCATCAATAAACACGGAGGCGGTCCGGTTGGAGTAGAGACTATTGCAGCTACAGCCCATGAAGACATCGGAACAATCGAAGACGTATTTGAGCCGTTTTTAATGCAAATCGGATTTTTGAAGCGGACACCGCGGGGCCGGGTGGCCACCAAAAGAGCCTACAAACATTTGGGCTTGCCTTATCCTCAAGCTGATGCGCGACAGGAATCGTTGATTTAGTGTCATTCCCGCGGAAGCGGGAATCTATTTAAATAGATTCCGGATCAAGTCCGGAATGACAATGACAATATGAAAGTATTTTTCAGATTATTCTTTATCATTGTTATCTTAGGAGTGTTAAAAACGAACATATTATTTGCGGCGGAGAGCAATAAACTGGGAGTTCATATTCTGGAGACGGAAGAATTAAGCGAAGTGTCGAAGCTTTTTCCGGATGGTGGCTACATAACCGTCCCGGTCAGACTTAATCAGCTTGACGGAATTAAATGGCAAAAATTTTTTGACGAAGCGGATAAATTTCGGTTTATCCCCATAATCAGATTCGCGACCAGCCATAACGGAAAGTATTGGGAAAGGCCGACAAAGCGGGATATCATAAATTTTGCCGATTTCTTTTCAAAACTTGATTGGCACCGCGGGGAATTGATTGTAATTGCATTTAATGAACCGAATCACGCTCCGGAATGGGGAGGAAAAGTCGATCCGGATAATTACGGACAAAGTCTGACGTTCCTGGTTAATTGGTTTACGACAGAGCCAAAAAAGTATTTAGTTCTTCCGGCAGCTCTTGACGCAGCTGCTGCAAATACAGGCTCCACTATGAGCGCAAATTTATTTCTTGATAAATTATTGTCTGAATTTCCCGGGACAATAGATAACTTATCAGGCTGGAATAGTCACGCTTATCCCAATCCCGGATTTGCCGGTAATCCTAATGATTCTCACAAAATGAGCGTCAGATCCTATCAATTTGAGTTGGACACAATAAAAAAGAAAACCGGAAGGGATTTACCTGTTTATATCACCGAAACCGGGTGGGATAACATCAAAAAAAAAGACAGGTTGATCGCCGGATATTTTAAATTTGCTTATGAAAATATCTGGAACCCGGATAGTAAGGTGGCTGTGGTAACCCCATTTTTATTTAACGCCCAAACGATGCCATTTTCAGCTTTTTCTCTTTTGGACGATAACGAAAAACCGACAAGAATTTATGAGATGATAAAACAGTTGGCACTATAAGTCATTCCCGCGAAAGCGGGAATCTATTTGAATAGATTCCGGGTCAAGCCCGGAATGACATGGAGTTTATATGATTTTTAAAAAAGCCCCTGATGTCCAAAAACGTTTAAAAGAAATTCTTAAAAAAATTGAGATGAGCTATGTTAAGTTTGAGCAGATTGCCGCTATCCGGTCATATGGATCTAAATCCCGGGCCATTGCCCGGATTTGGGCATTTCCGACAATTTGGCAGGAGGCCTTGGGGATAAAGCCTCACTATGTAATCGAAGTTTTATCTGAAAAATTTGATAGGCAAAATCCGGAACAGCAAACAAAAACATTGATTCATGAGCTTTTGCATATCCCCAGTACTTTTTCGGGAGCCCTTCGGCCTCACCGCACCGGCAGTTTCCATTTGGGGAGGGAATTGGAAAAGGTGGTAAGGCAGTATAAAGAAAGTAGAAAGTAGAAAGTAATGATATATATTTTTCATGGAGATAATATTGACGTTAGTCGGAAAGCTTTTATTGGTCAGATCGCAAGGTTGAAAGATGGTGGTCTAAATGAAGTAGTTAGGTTAAACGGGGCTGATATTGTCCAATCCGATTTAATTCAGGCTTTGGAGTCCCAAAGTTTATTTGGAAGCGATAGAATTGTAGCAGTAGAAGGCCTATTTTCCCGCCGGGTTTCCAAAGAAAAAGATTTATTAATATCTTATATTCTGTCGTCCCTTATCCTTCTTCCTTCTTCCTTTTTCCTTCTGCTGTGGGAAGGCAAGAAGATTTTAGCAACGGGATTAAAAAAATTCGCCGGAAAAAATGGTGTTGAAATTAAAGAATTTAAAATTTCCGGTTTGTTATATAAATTCCTTGATCAGATTATTCCGGAAAATGGCCGGGTAGCATCGGCGACATTTAATAATTTAATTCTTGAAGAGCCGGTAGAACTGGTGTTTTATTTATTGGTCAAACGATTTACGGAGTTGATTTTGGAAAATTCATCTTCGGGAGTAGGCGGCGGCTATGACGATTGGAGAAGGCAAAAATTGATCGACCAGGCGTCAAAATGGTCCGGAAAAAGGTTGGTTAATTTTCACAAGAAGCTAACGGAAATTGATGAAGCCGTCAAAACCGGCTCCACTCCTTCCAGTTTATCATCTCATCTTGACATCTTATTAGCCAGTATGTAGCATAATAAATCCGTAGGTTTGATCTAAATGCAAAATACTAAAGTATTATTAGCCAAGGCTAAGCAAGGATTTTCCTCTCTTCTGGTTGGAAAATCGTATAAAGAGAAGGCTCTCGTTTTTCTCAGTCAGTGGTTGACCGATAAACAATTTTACGAATACGTACCTCAAGTCAAAAATCTAATTGATAACAATTATTGGGATTATCTTCTTGATTCTTTCTATCAGGTTATCCCTTTCGGGACCGGGGGCCGGAGGGGGGAAGTCGGAGTGGGTCCAAATAGAATTAACCCTTGGACTATTCAAGCTTCGGCTCAGGGGCATAGCCAATTTTTAATTAAAAAATATGGCTCAGGGGCTAAGAAACGGGGAGTTGTTCTGGCATACGATGTCAGAAAATTTTATTCAAATAAATATTTTGACGACAAATTAAAAGATCCTGTTAGGAATTTGGGTTGCAGGGATTTAGCCGTAGCTGCAGCAAGGGTTTATTCTGCAAACGGTATAAAAGTCTATCTTTTTAAAGACATAAGGACGACTCCGGAACTTTCGTTTGCGGTGCGTTATCTTCGTGCAGTAGCCGGAGACATGTTTTCAGCCTCTCATAACCCGCCTGAGCATAACGGAAAGAAAGTTTATGATGAAACAGGTGGTCAATTAATTCCCCCATTTGACGAAGAACTTGTAACTGAAGTCACCACTAAAGTTAAAAAAATTCTTGTAATGGATTTTGAGCTTGCCAAGAAAAAAAATCTAATACAAATGATTGGAGAAGATGTTGATAATGCCTATGTAAAGATGGCATCTTTGGTCTCGCTTTCTAAAGAAAGAAATATTTCCATTGCTTATACGCCTTTGCATGGTTGTGGAAATACTTCTGTAGTAAAAGTGCTGACGGCTCTCGGATTCAAAGTGAGTATTGATCCAAAAACAGGATATCCCAGCGGAAAGTTCGAAAATGTGACTTTCAATATTCCGAATCCTGAAGTCGAACAGTCGTTTGATACACCACTCCGATTTGCGGTAAAAGACAATGCTGATATTTTACTGAACAGCGATCCTGATGCTGACCGAATCGGGATTATGGTTAAGGATCACATTAATTGGATTTTTCTGAATGGAAATGAGATTGCTGCAATTTTAGCTGAGTATGTTCTCCAAAAAAGAGTTAAAACCCTTAAAGGGACAGGGGTAATTATTAAAACTTTGGTAACAACAGACTTGATTAAAAGAATTTGCGAGAAAAACGGTCTTAATCTTATCGGTGATTTGCTGGTTGGTTTTAAATATATCGGGGACGAAATGAACAAACTGGAGAAACACGGAAAAATAGGTAATTTTCTATTCGGGTGCGAAGAAAGCCATGGATATATAGCAGGTAATTATATTAGAGAAAAAGACGCTGTGGTGCCCGCTATCTGGCTCTCCGAACTGGCAGCAGAACTTAAAAAAGAGAAAAGGAATTTAATGGATTATTTAAAAGCAGTTTACGCCAAATATGGTTTTTTCAGAAATTATCTTACTGAAATCAGGCTTCCTGGGGCGGAAGGAATGTCTAAAATATCAGATATCCAATCTGATCTCCGCAAGTCATCTCCGTCAATAATTGGAGAATTTATTGTGAATAATTTAGAGGATTGTTTGGACAGAAAGCCCATAGTTTCTGAGACAGATCGTTCTTCTAAAAATGTTTTGATTTTCAATTTTAAGCCAATTAAAGGAACAAGTTCAATTAAGGTAACGGTCCGCCCGTCCGGAACAGAGCCAAAAATTAAAATGTATTTTGAAATTGGAAGCTTACCTTTTCAAGTTGAGGATTACGACAATATAAAGCAATCTACAGAAATTGTTTTAAGAACTTTGGAGAAATCATTTATGAAATATTGTTATTCTCTTATCGGAATTGATTTTCCCGACAGGGGCTTTTTATTATTTTGGCAATTGCCGGTCAGCAGTAAACTGAAGTATTTTGAGATCGAATCATCAATTGCTTCTTTAAGAGATTTGAAAAATAAAGAGGAACGGAAGAATAAGCTCGAAATCATTTTAGCGTTTTTGGGATCAGATCCGATCGAAAAAGTAGATGAGGCTTTTACAGCAAAATACGGCAAATCGTTGCGATCTTATCTTAACCTTAGCAACTAATTTTTTCCCACCCTTAACTAGATATTATTTACCCTTAAAAGCCAAGCCTTAAACTCGTAATATATAAAATGTTGTACTACATTTTATATTTGATCAAAACGGGACTTCGGTTTGTTTTACTTTTTCCCACTGTTGTCTCCGTTGATTTTTCCAATTTGTTGGACCAAACCATAAAGGAGAACTTTCGGTATCCTGAAGCGCCGAAAGATGAGCATCCTCTTTGGCGGCATCTTCTTTAATAATTGATTCAAGTAAGGACCGATACCCGCCTCCTTTTACCTCTAACCATGTTTTAACCCTGTAAATAGTTGGGAATGACACTTTTAGCTTATCTGAAATTTCGCGGGCTCCAACGTGTTTTAAAAGCATCAAAGCAACGCCAATACGTTTTGAAATCATGATCTTTTCTGTGTTAGTCAAAAGATCCTCAACTAAATCAGCTGCCAAAGATACTTGGGAGCATCGGCTGATGCAGCTTACAAGCAAAGATTGTAATTTGTCTTTAACTTCAGGTTTAATATATTGAACAGAAACTTGAGCCATATATAAAATGTTGTACTACATTTAATATTAGTTGTAAAGAACATCTTTATTGCAAAGTTACTAGGAGTTGATATGATAGATAGAAATAGAAATAGAAATATAGAAATATATCAACAACGTTTTTTTATTTTAATCATTAAAACATATATATGAGCTTTAATGTTTTAGATTCCCGGGAAGAGATTGCCAAAATAGATTTAGGAAATGTGTTGGGGTCGGTAGAGGCTTTACCGCAACAATGTCTGGACGCTTGGGAAATGTCTCAAAATATTTCTATTCCCGAATCATATAAACATATCGACAATATCGTTATGTGCGGAATGGGGGGGTCCGGCCTTGGCGCCAGAGTCATAGAGTCGGTTTATTCCGAAGAATTAAAAATTCCGTTGATCCGCGTTAATGGTTACAATCTGCCGGCATTTGTAAATGACAGAAGCCTGATATCATGCTCCAGTTATTCCGGGTCAACTGAGGAAACAATCCAAAACGCCAGTCAGGCTATTGCCAAAAATCTTAAATGGATGGCAATCGGTACCGGCGGCAAATTATTGGAATTGGCGGAAAAGCACAAAGTTCCTTTTTATAAAATCATTCCAAAATTCAATCCATCCAATCAACCCCGGATGGCAATCGGTTATTCGGTGATCGGCCAGTTGGCTTTGGCAGCCCATGCCGGAATTGTCTCAATCGGAAAAAAAGAAATTAAAGAAATATCGGAGATGATGTCCGGAGTAATTGATAAAACTAAAGTTGAAGTTTCTGAAAATTTAAATCCGGCCAAAAAACTGGCCCTGGCCATGAAAAGCAAAGTAATTATTTACGTTGCCGGTGAACATTTAACCGGGCCGGTGCATGTGGTAAATAATCAGTTAAACGAAAATTCTAAAAATACTTCTTTTGACTTTCAGATTCCGGAACTCAATCATCATTTAATGGAAGGGCTTAAACATCCGGAAACCAATCCAAAAGATATTTTATTTGTCTTTGCTTTTTCGGGACTTTATTCTGAAAGAGTCCAGAAAAGATTTGAGTTGACGAAACAGGTGGTGGAGAAAAACGGCATCGGGACATTTTCGATTGAGCTTAATTCTTCTTCGAAATTGGCACAGGCCTTTGAGCTGATTCAGCTCGGGGCTTACGCCAATCTTTATCTTTCTGTCCTTTACGGACAAAACGCAGCCCCCATCCCTTGGGTTGACTGGTTTAAAAACCAGATGTCGAAGTGAACTTCCTGAATAATTGCAGATCTGTATTGACCACGGTATTCCAGCCCGGGGTCAGATTATGATCGGCTCCGGAATATTGGTAGAGCACGGCATCTTTCTTCAGCGATTGCAGGTTACCGACTAAATCCATTGACCATTTCCACGGCACCGCTTCGTCGCCGGTACCCTGATGAACAATAAGTGGGGTTTCTATCCGGTCAAAGTAATTGGTGATGGAGAAAAGTTCGGGATCATAGACCGACTCAAACCCGGAGATAGCTTTCCGCAGGTATTTCCCATGATCGTCTAAATCACCAGTATAGTAGAGAATTGAGTAGGGAAAATGTTTGGATACCGGCGCCCAAAATGTAGCCGCTTTAATTTTGTTAGTAGCGGTCAGAACCGATAGTCCGATTTGGCCGCCGTTGGAATGGCCCCACAAGAAAACACTTTTAGGATCTGCAACCGGTAAATTGGAAATAGATGCCAGAAGTTGAAGAACGGTTGCCGGTTTAATCAGGCGGGCTTCAATTTCGTTATCTGGCTCAGGATCAGAATTTCCATAGCCCAGAAAATCCGGCGCCAAAGTAATATATCCTTTGCCGGCATATACCCCGGCTGCCTTTTTGGTCCCCATCCCTGGGGTGTAAATTTCTTTATCCACATAGCCCCGCAACATAATTACCACAGGGCATTTTGGTCTGACAGTCCCGCATGCGTCCGGAATATTGGCCGTTCCACTGACTAAACCTTCCCGGGTTTCAAATGTAAATTGATTGCCAGTCAGCGAGATAGTTTTGGGGGTAAAAACTGATTGTTTCAGGCCATCAAATGAATATTTAAGCAAAGGTTTAGGGGCCTCTGTAGGAGCAGAAGATAACGGAGATATAAGTTGGCCGGAAGATTTTGGGAAATTGAAATTACGGCTAAGCAGGCCGATAACAACCCCGATGACAAAAACCGTCAAAATTAAAAAATAATTCTTCATATTTACTTCCCAGAATTAAGTATACAGTTTTTCATTGTCATTCCCGCGAAACTATGTCATTCCGGACTTGATCCGGAATCTATTTAAATAGATTCCTGCTTTCGCAGGAATGACAATGTGGAACAGAATGACAAAATTCCGATTGAACTTTAATGTCTAATAAGGTATCCTAAATACAATGCCTGATAAGCTTCCGTTGGTTATTGATTTTAAAAAAGTAGATAAAGGGGATATCCCGTTGGTCGGCGGTAAAGGCGCCAATTTAGGGGAAATGACCAAAGCCGGATTTCCGGTTCCACCCGGGTTTGTGGTTACCTCCGCTTCGTATTGGAAGTTTTTGGCAGACAATCATTTAAGGACAAAAATTTCGGATTTACTGAAAAGCCTTGACGTCCACCGTTCCGATGAGTTAGCCCGCGTCAGCCATCAAATCAAGGAAATGATAATTCACAGTCCGGTTCCCGAAGAAGTTTCCGCCAAGATCATTAAGTCCTATTTCGAACTGGGGAATAATGCTTTGGTGGCAGTCAGATCGTCGGCTACGGCAGAAGATCTGCCGGATGCCAGTTTTGCCGGCCAGCAGGATTCATTTTTGAATGTTGTCGGAGAATCAAATGTGGTGGATTATGTCAGAAAGGCCTGGGCCAGTTTATTTAATCCCAGAGCGATTTTTTACCGGGTCCAGAAAAATTTTGATCACTTCAAAGTCGGGATCGCGGTTCCGGTCCAGAAAATGATTCAGTCGGAATCTTCCGGTGTTATGTTTACCATCAATCCGGTCAGTCAGGATAAATCTTCGGTTGTGGTTGAAGCAATTTTTGGTTTGGGCGAAATGATCGTCCAGGGGTCGGTAACTCCCGATCATTATGAAGTTTTGAAAAGAAATCTGGAAATCGTAAAAAAATCAGTTAACCGTCAGACCAAAATAATGATTAAGAATATCAAAGATCATAAAGCGGATAATGAGGTCAGATCTTTGCCGGCCTGGAAACAAACCACTCAGAAACTTCAGGATAAATATATTGTTGAAGTGGCTAAATTGGGGATGGATTTATATCAGCATTATTTTTTCCCCCAGGACGTCGAGTGGGCTTTGGAAAAGGGCAAGGTTTACATTATCCAGACCCGGCCGATTACGACTTTAGACAATAAAACTTATTCGGTTGAAAGCGGGAAAATTGCCACCAAAGGCTTAACAAAAGTTTTGACGGGTGAACCGGCCAGCCCGGGATTGGTTTCCGGCCCGGTCAGGCTGATTAAATCTGTTAAAGAAATTAATAAAGTCAGGTTGGGGGACATTTTGGTAATGGAAATGACCAGCCCTGATTTTGTGCCGGCAATGCGTAAAGCCGTGGCCGTGGTGACCGATCAGGGAGGGCAAACATCACATGCTGCCATTGTCAGCCGTGAATTGGGAGTGGTTTGTGTTGTCGGAACTCAGATCGCTACCAAAAAGTTAAAAAATGGGGCGGTGGTAACCGTAAACGGGGTCAGCGGAGAAGTGTTTGCCGGAGCAATACAGAAGAGGCAGACGGCCGAAGTATCTGATAATCAGATAGTAGAACAGTCAGAGTCTCAGGCCCAAATAGCTAATCTTAAAACAGCCACTAAAGTTTATGTCAATCTGG
>Ga0209211_10002787_pt1 | contig 29462 bp, 29 predicted proteins | sample RifGroA2_FD_183992 | JGI IMG/M metagenome (GOLD analysis project Ga0209211, IMG submission 183992) | Groundwater microbial communities from Rifle, Colorado, USA - Groundwater A2 (SPAdes) (version 2) | ecosystem: Environmental > Aquatic > Deep subsurface > Groundwater | place: Rifle, Colorado...
ACAATGTCCTTCTTTTGGCTTGGAAAGCGTCCAAGGTCGCTTGTAATCCGTGTTTTTCCCAAAAGGCCAAGACTCTGGCCTTGCGCAATGCTTTTTTGGTAATCATATATTGATACCTTAAAGCATCATTGTAGAGTTTTACAAATCCTTTTATCCCTTTGTATTTACAAAATATCCGCATCTCTTTGCTGGCTCAAAGAGTGCAAGAAGTATGTGGCCTTATGCACCACAATTATTTACCCCATCCTATCTTTACCCAAATATTTTCTCAAAACTTCCGGCACCAGGATAGAGCCATCGGCTTGCTGATAGTTTTCCACTATAGAAACTATTATGCGCGGAGTGGGCGCGGCGGTGCTGTTGAGCGAATGGGCGAAACGCAATTTGCCGTTTTCGTCTTTATAGCGAATGTTCAGTCTTCGCGTCTGAAAATCGTGGAAATACGAGGCGGAGCTTATTTCCCGGTATTTGTCTTCATTCGGCACCCAAAGCTCTATGTCGTATTTTTTGACCTGTCCGAGTCCCAAATCACTCCCGCAATTGATAACCGTCCGATAAGGTATTTTCAAAGACTCCATAAATTCTTCCGTGTTTCTGTTCACCCATTCGTGCCATTTGACCGACTCCTGATGATCGGCTTCGCATAAAACAACCTGCTCCAGTTTATAAAATTCATGGACTCTGATAAGCCCGTTCACATCCTTGCCGTGGCTTCCCGCCTCCCTTCTGAAGCACGGCGAAAAGCACAAAAATTTTTTCGGCAAATTTTTTTTGTCCAAAATTTCGTCCGAGTGATAACCCATCGTAGCGACCTCCGCCGTTCCGGCAAGATAATCGGCGTCTTGCGTCTTATAAAGGTCTTCTTCGCCTTGAGGCAAGTAGCCCGTGCCGAACATCGTTTCCTTGCGGACAAGCGACGGAACTATCATCGGCGAAAATCCACCTTTCTTCATAAAAAATTCCATTCCGTATTGCCAAATGGCGTAAGACAAAAGAGCGCCGTCGTTTTTCAAAAAATATCCTCTGAAACCGGCGACTTTCGCGCCTCTTTCAAAATCAGCCATATCCAATTTTTGCATAAGTTCAATATGGCTTTTCGGCTCAAATCCTTTCGCTTTGAAGTCAGGAATATCGCCCCATTTTTTCGTCTCCGCGTTTTGCGCGTCACTCTCGCCTTCCGGCACGGAAACATCGGGAAGGTTGGGGACAAGGAGCATCATTTCTTTCCATATTTCGTTGGCCTTTCTTAATTCCTCCACTTTGGCCAAAAGTTTTTCTTTCAACTCCTTCATTTCTCCTATCGCTTTTTGCCTTTCTTCGGAATTTTGAATTTTAGCGATGTTGTCGCTGGCCGCGTTTTGCCTGGCTCTCATATCTTCCACTTCCCGCAAAATCTTCAAACGCAACTCGTCGGCTTCAATCAATTTCACCGTGTCAAAAACAATGTGCTTCTTGCGCGCCGCCTCTTTAATCAAGTCCGGATTTTCTCTGATGAATTTAATATCCAGCATATTTTAATCTTATCAAATGTGTTAAAATAAGCAAAATGCGACGCAAAATTTTAAAGCCGAAAGATTTTCCCGCTTTGCTTAAGCAAATTCCAGACCCGCCGGAGCTGTTATATATGGAAGGCGAGCTTCCGCCGGAAGACGCCATTTATCTGGCCGTGGTCGGCGCCAGAAGATTCACCACCTACGGCAAAGAGGCCTGCGAGAAAATAATTAGCGGATTGAATAACAAAAACAGACAAATCATCATAGTCAGCGGACTGGCCATCGGCATAGACGGCATCGCTCACAAAGCGGCGTTAAAAAGCGGATTAAAGACCATCGCCATACCCGGCTCCGGTCTGGACGACAAGGTTCTCCACCCCCATTCCAACTTAAAACTTTCCAAAGAAATAAAGGAAAGCGGAGGCTGTCTCATTTCCGAATTGGATTGGGGAATGCCGGCCGGCGTCCATACTTTCCCTTCCCGCAATAGAATTATCGCCGGGATGAGCCACGCCGTGCTGGTGATAGAAGCGGCGGAAAAAAGCGGAACGTTGATAACGGCCGATTTGGCGACGCAATACAACCGCGATGTTTTCGCCGCGCCCGGCTCGATTTTTTCCCAAAACTCAACCGGCACCAACCGCTTGATAAAAGCGGGAGCGGCGCTGATAACATCGGCTGAAGATATTTTTGACGCTTTCGGATTGCCTAGAGAAAAAGAAAATTTGAAACTGAATTTAGATTTCACCCCCGCGGAAGAAAAAATTTACTCGCTCCTTGTTGAACCGATTGAGAAAGACGAGCTTGTCAGAAAATCAGGACTTCCGCCGGCCAAAGCCAACGCCACCGTCTCTATGATGATCCTAAACGGTCTCATCAAAGAATCCTGCGGAGAAATTTTTAGAGCGTAACCGAAGCGTAAAAAATAAACATTTCAAAACACAACTATCACGCATATTTGCGATAGTAATTATGTGTGATACCAACTAAAATTGGTTTAAACAACAACTAAACATCCAGATTCTGGACCGCTTTGGCGTGAGATTCTATAAAAAGCCGGCGGGATTCCACATTGTCTCCCATTAATACTTCAAAAATTTTATCGGCTTCTTCAGCGTCCTTGATGCTGACTTGCTTGAGAATCCTGTTGGACGGATCCATTGTCGTCTCCCAAAGCTCGCCCGGATTCATCTCGCCCAAACCTTTATACCTTTGGACGGTGTAATTTTCTTTTCCTTTCATAAGTTTGTTTTTTTCGCCGTCATTGTAAGCGTAATTGATGTCTTTTCCTTTGAAAATTTTATACAGCGGCGGCTGGGCGATATATAAATGCCCTTGCTCTATGATTGGCGCGTAATATCTGAAAAATAAAGTTAGCAACAAAGTTGTGATGTGAGAGCCGTCCACGTCGGCATCGGTGGCAATTATTATTTTGTGGTATCTTAATTTGGAAATATCAAACTCGTCGGCAATGGCCGCGCCTAAAGCGATAATCAAAGCTTTGATTTCTTTGAAAGCCAGCATTTTGTCTAGGCTCGTTCTTTCCACGTTCAAAATTTTTCCTTTCAAAGGCAAAATCGCTTGCGTTCTTCTGTCTCGGCCTTGCTTGCTGGAACCGCCGGCGGAATCCCCTTCAACGATAAAAATTTCCGCCTCGCTGGCATCTCTGGTTTGGCAATCGGCCAGCTTGCCCGGCAAAGTCAAACCTTCCAAAACGCCTTTTCTCAACACGCTTTCTTTGGCGGCTTTGGCGGCTTTTCTGGCCTTGAGCGCCAATAAAACTTTGGAAACTATGGTGCGGGCGTCGCTCGGGTTTTCCTCCAAAAACGCCGAAAAAGCTTCGCCGAAAACGGACTCTACCGCCGTTCTGGCTTCCGGATTGCCGAGCTTGGCTTTGGTCTGCCCTTCAAATTGAGGCTCTCTTAACTTAATCGATATGACCGCCGTCATTCCTTCCCGCACATCATCTCCGGTAAAATTGTCTTCGTTTTCTTTGATGATATTATTTTTTCTGGCGTAGTCGTTGATAGTTCTGGTAAGCGCCGTTCTAAAACCGGTCAGGTGCATTCCGCCGTCCGGAGTCTTAATGTTGTTGGCAAAACTTATTTCTTTGATGTCTATTTCTTCAACGTATTGAACGGAGCTTTCCACCATAATTCCTTCCGCCTCTTTCTCCACATAAAAAACTTTATCATGAATCGGTTTTTCTCCGTGATTAAGATGCCTGACCAAGGACATCAGTCCGCCTTCAAAATAAAAAGTGAACGATTCCGCCGTCAATTTCAAAGAATCCAGATACAAAATTTTGGAGTCGTCTATTTTGCCTTCGTAATTTCTCAAATCCATCACTCTTATCCTTAATTTTTTGACCAAATAAGCCTGCTGGCGGAGGTGATTTAAAATTGTCTGGTAGTTGAATTTAATTTCCGAAAATACCTTCGGGTCCGGTTCAAAAACAACGACGGTGCCTCGTAAATCGCTTGGACCGACTTTTTTCACTTTGGCTTGAGGCTCTCCGATTTTGTACTCCTGAATATGCTTGCCTCCGTCTTGGTGGACTTCCACTTTCAGCCAAATGGAAAGAGCGTTGACCACCGAAGCGCCGACACCGTGCAAACCGCCGGAAATTTTGTACGATTCACCGCCGAATTTTCCTCCGGCGTGAAGCGTCGTCATCACCGTTTCCAGAGCGGACACGCCGGTTTGTTTATGAATGCCGACAGGGATGCCTCGGCCGTTATCGGCCACTCTTACTTTATCGCCGGGTAAAATCGCCACTTCTATCTCGTTGGCAAATCCGCCCATCGCCTCGTCTCGGCTATTGTCAAAAATTTCCCAAACCAAATGATGAAGTCCGTCCACTCCGGTAGAGCCGATATACATTCCAGGCCTTTTGCGCACCGGCTCCAAACCTTCCAAAATATAGATGTCGTCGGCCGTATAATCGCCCTGCCCGCCATTGCCACGCTCAGGCGTTAGCGGGCGGGCTTTTTTGCCCTTGTTTTTAGCAGTATTTTCCTTAGCCATATATTATTTCAATAATAGCATAATTTTACGCGCGCGCCAAATAAAAAGGCAGGATTATGTCCTGCCTTTCGCAACAAACGATGCTCGTAATTTTGAATTAGATCTTGAATTCAAAGCTGTCTAGCCACTCACTGGCTTTTTCATCATCTCCCTCCTTTGAAAAAATGGTACCGCCGTTTACCAACTTAAAAATTAAATTAACAAAGTGCGGTAGATTGCTATCGGAAAGCAAAAAATCAAAAAAATTGTCTATAAATAAACAGTAATCATGATTACCGTTTATTTTCAAATTCTTCAGATCTTTTCTGCGATTAAATAAAATTTCCAATATTTCATCGCAAAACTGATTAAGTAGTTCATCTTTTTCATCGAGAGCAGTATAACATGGTGGACATAGATAGACATATTTACTACTTCGTGCTCTCAATATGAACCTTCTATTTTCCAAAATCTTATCAATTCTAGCATAAAAATTGTTCAGTTGTTGCCTTCCTCTTTCCCCCCTAAAAGGATCTTGACCATTTATTGCCAAAAGAACATTACTTGTGTATTTTCTAAAAACAACCTCTTGGATTGGCGATGGCGGTTGAAATAAACCCATAAATCACCTCTTTCTAAAAATTTTAAATAACTACCAAAATAAAGTTCAAATAATTCTAATCATAGATTAACACACTTTCTTATTTTTTCCAACTTTTGGCTCAAGAAAAAATGTTCCCCTTAATTCTGCTATCGCCTAAATAAGTGGAACATTTTGAAAATACATTTTTCTAGACTGAAAAAACATTCCGCATTGTCTACAAATGGGCCGATCGGCTCATTTGTAGACAATGCGGAAATAGCGGAATTAAATTAGAAAATATGCTGTTTCTGCGTTAAGATTATTTTTTACTTTCTTACTTCCCAGTCGGGATTGGCCTCAACGGCCGCGAAAATTTTTTCCATTATTCCGTTGACTTCCCCGTCAGTGAGAGTTTTTTCCGGCGATTGGAAGATAAGATGAAAAGCCAGACTTTTTCTTTCCTCATTTTCATAAATATCAAACAAATCGGCGTCAATCAAAAGTTTTCCAGCCGTGTTTTCTATGATATCCAAAACATTTTCCACCTTCTCGTTAAGCGGGACGAAGACGGCAATGTCTCTGACGATAGCCGGATATTTAGAAATCGGCTCGTACTCAACGCTTTCATCCGCCAGCTTTACCAGTTCGTCAAAATCAAACTCAAAAGAATTGGTGTCTATGTGGCCTATCACTTTGCCGTCGGCTTGGACTTCCGCCACCTTGTTGTCGTGGTCTTTGTAAAAAAAATCGTCTACGCCTAAACCGTTAAGCAACTCGTCGGCCGCGCCTTTCATTTCGTAAAAATCAGCGTTGTTGCTTACGGCGCCTATGGCTATTCTTTCTCCACCTTTGGGAAAAACTTTTCCCAGTTCAAAAACTTTTATATTCTTTAAATGTTTGCTGTTTTCTTTGACATTCGTCTCAAGCCCGCTCGTCAAATTAGTTCTTAAAAATTTCTTGTCTTGGGAAGGAGGATTTTGCAATTCCCGATCGCCGTTTTTGACGAAAGAATAATTATAAACTTCGGAAAATCCCAGGCCGGCCATTATGTTCCTTGCCGCAGAAACAAAAAATAAGGCATCATTTATTTTCGGCGGAACGAGCAAGCCTTCGGGAATTTTTTCTTCTATCTTTTCGTAGCCGTAAATGCGGGCAACTTCTTCCGCAATATCTTCTTTAATTTTTAAATCCGGCCTTTCCGACGGGATACCGATAGAAAAAATTTCTCCTTTTTTGCTTATTTCCATTCCCAGCCGGCTTAAAATATCCGTTATTTCTTTTTCGGGAATTTTCACTCCTAGAATTTTTTCAAAATCGCCTTCCTTAATAAAAATAATTTCTCTTTCTTCCGGCTCCGGCAAAGAAACTTTTGCGTCCAGTTTCAAAATGGCGGCAATGTCCCTTATCACTCCCAAATAATCAACATAATCGTAAGCGCGATTGGGTAAAATTTTAGCGTCAAGCTCGTAATCGCCGTTTTTCGGCTCAACAGATTCCACTTCTTGCGAATGCATAGTCAAAAGCTCGGCCAATTTTTCCGGAGCCGGCAGTTTTTCGTCAAAATGCGATTGTATCCAAGAATAATTTATTTTCATAAGGAATTTTTTACTTCTTGTGATTTTAAAATTGTTTCAAAAATCTCAAATCGCCGGAATAAAACAGCCTGATGTCGTCAATTTTGTGTTTTATCATCGCCAATCTGTCCACGCTCATTCCAAAAGCGAACCCTTGCCACTCGTTCGGATCAAGCTTCATGTTTTCCAGAATTTTCGGATGAACCATCCCCGCTCCGGCAATTTCCAGCCACTTATCTTTAAACTTCATATCCACTTCCACCCCGGGCTCAACGAACGGGAAATAACTGGCGCGAAATCTGATGTCTATATTATCGTCGTCGAAAAATCTTTGTAAAAATATTTTTATAACCGCCTTAAGATTGGCCAAATTTGTTTTCCTGTCCACCATCAGCCCTTCAATCTGATAAAATTGCGTTTCGTGGGTCGCATCGGTCGCTTCCATTCTGAAAACCCGTCCGGGCGATATTATCCGGAAAGGCGGCTGGTTGCGCTCCATATATCTTATCTGCACCGAAGAAGTATGGGTGCGAAGCAATAATTTTTTTTCATTATTTTTGAGATTTGAGATTTGAGATTTGAGTTCATTTTGGCGAAGCCAAAATGTGTCCTGCATCGCCCGCGCCGGATGGTCTTTGGGAATGTTTAGGGCGTCAAAATTATAATACTCGGTTTCCAACTCCGGTCCGTCGACTACTTCAAAGCCCATAGACTGGAAAATGTCGCCGGCCTTATCCATCGCCTGCGTCAAAGGATGCAAATGCCCCCTTTCCATCTTCTTGCCCGGAGCGGTCACATCTATATTTTTTTTGTTTTTATCAGCCATTGTTGATATGCGATCATAATAACTGTTTTTTCACATTTTTCCAAGAAAAACAAAAAGTCCAGCCCTCCCGTGCTGAACTTTGTAAAATTTTTATATTATTTATATTTATTTCTTATATTTGTTGGTTTACACGGCTACTGCCATCTTTTCCTCAATTGTTTTTTTGGGCAGGATTATCTTCATAACATTGCAAGTATTCATTCCTACTCCTAACGAACAATTGTTGCAATTATTCGTTTTTACAATAAATGCAACATATTTGTATCTTTTGTCTTTAAAAACCTGCCCCTTTAATCCAAGTTTGCGCTGAATTATTTTAATAACACATTCATCTATTTTGTCGTTACTTCCTTTTATATCAGCGCATCCAAGTTTTATTGGGTTTTCCCTAGTTCCCAAAACGGCCATATCATTTCCCTTTCCTTAAACACAACACCCTAATACCAGAACTCATATCACGTTTATACTGCATTCAAAAAAATGTTTTATAATTTTGTAATACAGTACCCCCTTTCTCCTTCCTCCAAAAATTTTCTAATAAATAATATAAGGAATATAGAATATTTTAAAAGGCCAATTTAAGCTAATTGCATTGTATCAAAAAAAATAAAACAACGCAATAGGTTGCTCCTTGCGGCGAAGCAAACCAATTTTACGGCAAGAGATTGTGGAGCCATTTTTTAATCGCAGGCAGTATGCTTCCTCCGCCTTTGGCCATTTTTTCGCTTTCATACAAATAATGATTATTGTTGAATCCAAAAACGCATAGTCCCAGAGCGACGGACCAGCCCGGGTCGTTCAGTATCTGGTCTCTTAAATTCGTCGTCGGCGCCGTGATTACAAGCGAATTATTATTGGAGGGCATAAGAATTCCGGTTTTTGCCGGAAGTTTCAGCGAGGCTTTGGCGATTTCTTCCACGCTAAACAGATTGGAGCCGCTTCCGGTCAAAATGGCGCCGGCCGGAAGAACTTGATTGCGGTTTATTTTTTTCAGATGATTTTCTATCATTTCAAAAATGTCGTTTAATCTGGCTTCTATGATGTCGGACAATTTTTTCTTGGAGACGGTGTTTTCCGTCCCGTAATTTATTTTTATTCTCTCCGCTTCATCCAGCGGAATCTGCAGCCCGAGAGCGATATCGTTGGTGATGTGCGAAGAACCGATAGGAAACACCTCCAAAGAAATAGGTAAACCGTCTTCAAACACAACCACGGAAACAGTGCTGGCGCCGATATTGGCCATAACGCAACCAGTTTCTTTTTGCTGTTTTGTCAGGACAGCGTAGCTGGTGGCCAAGGGAGAGGCGACGATGTCGTCAACAGACAAGCCGGAAGATTCAATCGTTTTTATAAGGTCGGACAAGTGCTGGCTTAAGCAGGTGATTAAAAGAGTTTCCACTTCCAATTTAACGCCTTTCATTTCCGTCGGCCGGCCGTAGACCGTCGCATTGTCAACTTTAAAGGAAAGGGGAATGGAATGAATCACTTTCTTGTTGGCCATATTGGTCAGATTGGCCTCGCTTTGGGCGATAAGTCTTTTGATGTCGTGGTCGGTGATTTCGCCATCGGCCTTGGAAGTTCTTACCATCGCTTTGGAGCGGTAAGAACCGAGGCTGATGCCGCCGACGGAAACAATGGCGTTTCTTATGGACAGGCCGGAAATTTTTTCCAGTGATTTTACGGCGGCGGAAATAGTCTTGGAAGCGTCTTCAAGGCTGGTGATGTAACCCTTTCTTACTCCTTCGGATTCTTTCTGGGCGGCCGCCAATATGTGCAAAGAGCCGTCCTTTTTTCGCTCAACGACAATAGCCCTTACGGAAGAGCTGCCGATATCAAGGCCGGTGATGATATTGCGAGCCATATAATGCAATATTATATAATAACTCTTCTTTTTCGTCCATTTTTTTGCTATGTTTCAAGCCGGATAAGTGCAAGAGGGAGTGGATGAATAAGTAAAAAGACAAATCGCCGTTTTTTTGATATTTTTTATTTATCAGAATTTCTCCCTCGTTCGGGGACAAAGGAAAAGACAAAACATTGGCTGAATAATCTTTCTTGCGATAAAGCTTGTTCAGCCTCCGCATCTCGTCGCTTCCGGCATAAGAAAAACTCAGGTCGTATTTTTCTCCCAACACCTGATTTTTAACTTTGAGCCAAGTTTTGTTCATCGCGCTTTTTTACTCTATTCTATCTTTCCGAGTTTTCTGAGAAGATCGGTTTTTTTCGCGTAAGCGACTTTTTTCAAAGCGTCTTCTTTTTTCTTCAGTTTTGACTTCGGCCTGGCTCTGAATCTCAATCTTCGCGCTGCGGGCAAATTTCCCGAAGACTTGACTCTTTGGCTGAAACGTCTCATCAATCCGGCCGTTGATTCGTTGTCTTTCTTTTTTACTTCAATCATAAAAAATTATTTCCTGCCTGTTATTTTTTTCTTTATAATTTCCACGACCTTTTCCATGGGAACCGATTCTTGCGCTCCCGTATCCATATCCCTTACCATAATGGAATTTTCCAAAACCTCTTTCTGTCCCAGTATTAAAACATACGGCACTTTCATTTTGGAGGCAAGCGACAGCTGGCTGTTGAGATTGTCTTTGTTTATGGACTGAGCGATGTAAACATTGGCCGTTCGGAACATTTCTATTATATTCATGCTCTTTTGTTTGGCGGACTGGCTAAGCTGGATCAAAAAAACTTTCGGCGTCCTTTTGGGTTTGGGCGCGATTCTTTTTTCTTGCATAGCCATCACCACTCTGTCCGCCCCCATCCCGCCGCCCACCGCCGAAATGTCTCTCTTGCCCAGTATTTTTGCCAGCGAATCGTATCGCCCGCCCGCGGCCAGCGCCAACCCAGAACCTGCCTGTCCGGCAGGCAGGTTTGTTGACAGGCTGTCTTCTTCTTGGTCAAGAAAAATCTCAAAAACGGTCCGGGTGTAATAATCCAGTCCTCTCACCAACTTGGTGTCCAGATAATAATTTATGCCGTTGTTTTCTAAAAATTCAAGAGTTTCTTTAAAGTGCTGTTTGCAGGGAGCGCATAAAGAATCTATGGATTGGGGGGCGTTTCTTTTTATTTCCGTGCATTTTGTTTCCTTGCAATCCAAAAGCCGCAAGGGATTTTCTCTGAATCTTCGCTTGCAATCCTTGCAGAGATTCGGCAAGTGCTTTCTGTAATAAGCGACAAGTTTTTTCCGGTATTCGCCGCGGCACTCCTTGTCTCCGACGGAGTTAATGCGGACGATTGCCGGGCCGAGGCCGAGCTCTTTGAGCGCCAGGGTGAAAATTTGGATAATCATCACTTCTCCTATCGGTTTGCTTTCGCCTATTATTTCCAAGCCGAACTGAAAAAATTCTCGGAACCGCCCCTTTTGAGGATTTTCATGCCGAAAAAAAGAACCTTTGTACCAAAGCATGACCGGCTGGGGGAGAGTGTGGAGGCCGTGTTCTATGTAAGCTCTCATCACTGGCGCCGTTCCTTCGGGGCGCAAAACAAGGCTGTTGTCCCCGTCGTTTTTTATATAATACATCTGCTTTTCCACGATATCCGAAGTGACGCCAACGGTGGCGGTAAATAAATCCAGGCTTTCCAAGTGCGGAGTTTGAATGGGTTTGAAGCCGTAGTAAGAAGCGATTTCTTCCGCCTTGTCAAAGACATTCTGATAGAGAATGTACTCGTCGGCGAGCAAGTCGTGCATTCCTTTGGGGCTTTGGATGTTTAATTTGTCTGACATTTTTCAATTTGATCGACAGAAAGTTAAAATATTCATTTCTCCATCACTGACGAAGAGGGAAATGATTCCGAAATAAACATTTTAACTTTCTGTCTTTAATTTTAATATCCGGGGAATAATCCGATTTTATTAAACGGCCAAAGCCTGACTATAGATCGGCCGACTATCAGTTTTTTGGGCACGGGACCCCAGATTCTGGAATCGGAACTGGCGCCGCGATTATCACCCATCACGAAATACTCGTTATCTTTGAGTTTAATCTCCTTGCCGTCCAAAACTATTTCTTCATTGGGAAGGGCGATGATTCTTTTTATGAAAAAAACTTTCGGGTTTTTCGGATAGCGGAAAATTATGACATCGTCTTTTTTGGGGTCGCTTACTCTGTAAGAAATCTCGTCAACTATAAGATAATCGCCGTCGTGATAAGTCGGCTCCATTGACGCGCCGCTGACCAAAAATGGCTGGGCGACTAAAAATCTTATCGGAACGACAATGACGGCCACGATAAAAATAAATTTTATAAAATCAAAAACCGCCCGGCCTTTTTTGGAGCCCGCGTTTTTATTTTGTGGATATTTTATGAGAAAATTTTCTTCCATTTACATTTTTTGTTTATAATACAGTATAAAATTGGGATTGCAAGCCGCTTGAATGTCTAGATATTTCAAGGGTAATTGCGCAGCCTCTTGACCTAAAAAATCAAAAGGGTTAGACTCAATGTAATATGACAAAAGTCAATCCGGAAATAGAGGCCTTCGCTAGAATAAAAGTAATCGGAGTTGGCAATTCCGGCAACAATTCGGTTAACCATATGATCCGTTCCAAGGTTAAGAATGTGGAATTTATCGCCATAGACACGGACGCTCAAAAACTGCACCACAGCATGGCCAATAAAAAAATCCACATCGGCAAAAATATAACCAAAGGCTTGGGCGGAGGAATGAATCCGGAAATGGGCAAGAAAGCCGCCGAAGAAACTAAAGAAGCAATTCAAGAAAGCATTAAAGGCGCCGATATGGTTTTTGTCGCCGGAGGGAAAGGAGGAGGCACGGCCACGGGAGCTCTGCCAGTGGTGGCCAGAATAGCCAAAGAACAAGGCATCCTCACTATCGCAGTCGTTACCAAACCTTTCGGATTTGAAGGCGCCCACCGGTCAAGATTGGCCGAGCAGGGATTGATCAACCTCAAAGAAGCGGTGGACGCGATGATCGTCATCCCCAACGACCGCCTGTTGAGCATCGTGGGCAAAGAAACCACTTTTCTTTCCGCTTTTCAGATTTGCGACGATGTTTTAAGACAAGCTGTTGAAGGAATTTCCGACCTTATCACTATGCCCGGAATTATCAATGTTGACTTCGCCGATGTGAAAACGATTATGCAAAACGCCGGCTCGGCTCTAATGGGCATCGGCTACGGCCAAGGAGAAAAAAGAGCGGAAGAAGCGGCCAAAATGGCCATCAATTCTCCCTTGCTGGACATTTCCATTGAAGGAGCCAAAGGTGTCTTGTTCGCCATTTCCGGCGGGTCGGATTTGACTATGGTGGAAGTTCAAAACGCGGCCACCATCATCACCGAATCAATAGACCCGGACGCCAAAGTCATCTTCGGCACCATAAACGACGAAAGGCTGAAAAAGGGCGAGATTAAAGTTACCGTCATCGCCACTGGATTTCCGGCGGAAAGATTGTCGGGAAATTCTTCCAGCATCATCAGAAAAGTTCCTCCGCCTTCAAGCGCTAATTTGGCCAGCGAAAATAAAGACTTGAAAGAATTCAAAGAATTTAGGGAAAAAGCCAAAGAAGACAAAAGCAAAGACCAAGGCGACAAAAAAGAAAAAGACAACGATTCTTGGGATGTCATTCCGGCTTTTTTAAGGCGTAACAAGTAGAAATAATTTGAATTATGAAATAATTCAAGAAAGTTTACTCTTTAGATAATCATACGCCGACAAGGCCGCTTTCGCCCCTTCGCTGGCGGCGATAACGCATTGCTTGTATTTGACATCCGTCACATCACCCGAAGCGAACACGCCCTTGACCGAGGTTTCGTTGGTTCTCGGGTTTATCATTATTTCCCCATATTCATTTGTTTCCAAAAATCCTTTCACAAAAGCCGAACTGGGCGACCAGCCGACATTCACAAAAATTCCTTGGGTTTTAAGCGTCTTTTCTCCCCCCCTTTTTTTGTCTAAATAAACAATTTCTTCAACAAAGTTTGTTCCTTTGATTTCCTTAATGTCGGCATCGGTTATAAAAACAACTTTGCCGGAAGCTTTCAGTTTTTCCTGCAAAAATTCATCACCAATTATTTTATCAGATGCTTCCAGCACATAAATTTTAACGGCGTATTTCAAGAGGTCAAAAGCCGAATTCAAACCGGAGTTTCCTCCGCCAGCCACGACAACCGTCTTGTCGCCGAAAAGCGGCGCGTCGCAAGTGGAGCAATACACCACGCCTTTGTTCTCAAATTCTTTTTCGCCAGGGACATTCAGCCTTCTCGGATTTTTCCCTGTGGCAATTATCACACTCTTGGCTTTTATCTCGTCCGGCATGTTCGTGGCAATTTCAAAAATATCGCCGGTTTTTGAAATTGATTTTACTTCCGTTCCGGACTTTATCGGCAGGCCGTATTTTTGAACCTGCTCTTTCATCTTATCAATCAGCTCCGGGCCGGAAATTTTTTCAAATCCGGGGAAATTTTCTATACTTTCCGTCTGCAAAGTCTGCCCGCCGATTTCTTTGGTCAAAATTACGGCGTTAAGTTTTTTTCGCGCGGCGTAAATGCCGGCCGTCAATCCGGAAGTCGCTCCGCCGATAATAACAAGATCGTAAATCATAAAATTTAAATTATTTTAATAACAGCCACCGGGCAGACTTCGGCCGCTTCTTGGTTGCATTTAATATCTTCTTCGCCTGCCTCGCCGGCAGGCAGGCCGGAAATTTCCAGCTCCGATTCATTTCCTTGCGCGTTTATTTTTCCGCCTTTTAAAACAGCCTTGCCTTTCTCGTAATCCATATCCCAAAACTTCGGGCAAACCGCCGCGCACGACCCGCATCCTATGCACCCTTCTATATTCTGAATTATTTTCGGCATTAAAATATTATACACTAAAAATTCGCCAAAGAAAATAATTTGTAAAAATTATTTTCTTTTGTCTATTTGGACGATAGGTAAAATAGATCACGATTTCAAGTTTTTCTTTGGCGGCAAATTCCTTAACTCAAATTCTCCGTCAAAAAGCTCTTGAGCGCAACTAAATCCTTTTTCTCTGTGTCGTAGTAATAGGATTTAATCCCAACGGACTCAGCACTTTTAACCGCTTCGGGATTGTGCTCGAAATAAATAACATCATCTTTACTCAAACCGAAATGTTCAAGCATCGTTTCAAAATATTTCGAGTCAGTTTTTTCAGGATTATGCTTTAGCGTAAAAACCTCGTAGGGCATTTTGTCCAAACCGAACTTCTTAAACTGCTCATCATTTGCTCCCGTCAAAATAATTTTTCGGTTTGAAAAAGTTTCGAGCAAATCCCGCATTTCTTTGAAAATCTGAAAACCATTTTCGGTCTCAATTACAAATCCATCCACTGCATCAACTAAAATTGTTTTCATAGCAAGTATTTATCTAGGAATAATCCCACGACCTTATTAACTTCTTCAATTATTTCCGGGTGATAGCGATAATTATGGCCAGAGTTTAGCGGGTGTATCATTTTTGGTTCTGCGGCTATCTCGTAGGCTTCCTTAACATCTTCAGGGTCATTCATATCATCTTCCACGCCGTAGAAAAACAATTTTGGTTTAGTACAGTTTTTTAATCCAGACAAAGCGTTATATTGTTTTCCATCTTCAAAATAATTGAGTGGTAAACCGAATTCTTTTTGCTCTTTTGTTTTTGTGTTTCCGGGTGGCAAATCTCTGTAGCTCATCACTTTTCCGTTCACGATTCTTTCTTCTTTTGGATCACTAGATGCTCCGTAGTATGAAAAGATTGGAATGAAATGAGTAATGCGTGGATTTTTCGGTCCAGCCAACATCGCAATAGTTCCACCTCTACTATGGCCAGCTAGTAATGTTGACTTGTTTCCGAAATGTTCTATAAGTTCATCTACGGCTTTCAGACAGTTTGTGGTTGTATAAAGTTCAATATCGCCAGGACTTTCCCAAGTACCCGGCGGGTCAAATGACAACGCAAAATAACCTCGGTTCGCCAAAAAATCAACTAAACTGGTATTGTGAACATAATCTTTTGTGTCCAATCTGCCAGGCACGATAATCGCAAGTTTAGGCGAATTGGAGTCGCCTCTTTTGTACACCGCTAATTCAAAAGTTTTCGTTTTTATGATGTTCATACTTATTTCAATAAATCCTCTACAGAAACGCCGAGAGCTTTTGCGATTTTTGCCAATTTCTTAACTGGCGGAAGGGGTGGGACTTGAACCCACAAACCCCTTTCGAGGTTCCAGTTTTCGAGACTGGTGCCTTACCGTTCGGCGCACCCTTCCAGTTTATCATCCAATTGTCTATTTTTAACACAAAATCAGGCCATTTACAATTCGCCCAAGATAGGTTAAATTTATAAAGTTAATGGGCGGTTAGCTCAGCTGGTTAGAGCGTTACATTGACATTGTAAAGGTCAGAGGTTCGACTCCTCTACCGCCCATGGCCCTATCGTCTAATGGTTAGGACAACGGGTTTTCAATCCGTTAACCGGGGTTCGACTCCCCGTAGGGTCACAAATTGAATACAATTATTGTTGAATAATTTTAAAATTAAATTTTTCTTTAAAAAACTTTTTAGAATGTTTCTCCCGCCAGTTTTTTATTTTTATATGATGGCCGGAAAGCAAAACTTTTGGAACAATGTATTTTTTATCCTTAAACTCAAAAATTTCTGGTTTGGTGTAAACGGGAAATCCGGACATTCCCCTTTCTTCTTCCAAAGATTCTTCTTTGCCTAAAACATTCGGGATATGGCGAGACACGGCGTCCGCGACCACCGCCGCCGGCAATTCGCCGCCCGTCAAAATGTATGGACCAATGGAAATTTCTTCTGCGTTTAACGCCTTTTTAACTCGCGCATCTACCCCTTCATATCTTCCGCAAATCATTATCAAATTATCATATTTCTTCGCCCAATCTCGCGCCATTTTTTGAGTGAACTGTTTTCCCGCCGGAGAAAACAGAATTATTTTAGAATTTCCCAGATTTGACCTGCCTGCCGGCGAGGCAGGTTTTATTTTTAAGATTGTCTTAACGATTGGTTCAATTTTCATCACCATCCCGGGCCCGCCACCATATGGCTTGTCATCCACTTTCTTGTGTTTATCCTCGGCAAAATTCCTCAAATTATGTAAATTTATTTCTATTTTTTTATCTTTTTGGGCGCGCCCAAAAATAGAGGAATTTAAATATCCTCTTAATGATTCCGGAAAAATTGTTATTATATCAAACCGCATCTGTTTTTAAAATTATACCACTAATTATGCTGGAGCAAATTAAGCGTATGATTTTGTTTTTTTTAAAAAACATTTTAAAATAAAAATCCTCCGACGGTGCCGTCGGAGGATTTTTATTTTGAGATATCAAACTATATCTTCAAATCGTCCATTGCCTGGTCAACTGTTTTGACCGGTCTCGTGCTACCTTCCGGCTCTTCAATCTTGAGATTGACTCGCGCGTTGTTCTTCATGCCAACGACTCTCAAAAGAGTTCTGATAGCCTTGGCCGTGTTTCCGCTTCGTCCGATTACTTTGCCCATATCCGCCGGATCTGTTTTGAGAGTTATAAGAACTCCCATTTCGTCAACCTTTCGGTCAACGCTAACTGCGGAAGGATTGTCAACGATCGCTTTAACGACGTATTCAAGAAATTCTTTGTCAGCCATTTTATTAGCGTTCTGTCTTAATTTATTTTTTATAATTCAGCAGTCTCGACCGCTCTGCATTATTTTCCAATTGTAGTATGAGGAGTTTGTTCCGTCAATGCTTTGGCCTTCGTTTCTTCGGCCGATTTTTTCTTGGGAGGCAAAACGTTTTTCTTCGGTCCTTTGATTATTTTTTCTCTTACTAAAATATTATGAACGGTGTCGGAAACTTGCGCCCCTTTCGCCATCCATTCTTTTATTTTGTCTCCGGAAAGTTTGGTCTGTTCTCTTTTGGCGCTGTAAAAACCGAGAACTTCATTGACCGAACCGCTTCTGGCGGCTCTGGCCGAATCAGTCAAAACAACCCGGAAACTCGGGTCGTGCTTTTTCCCCACTCTTTGCAATCTGATCTTTAACATAATTTAATGTTTGAAATAATAGCAGATTGCTCCAAAACCGCAAGCCATGATTGAAAAAACGGTAAAAATGGCTAGACTTCTACATTATGAGCAAGTATCTAATCACCACTTTCGGCTGCCAATCCAATACGGCTGATTCGGAAAAAACGGCCGAGATAATGGAAAATTTGGGCTATACCCGCGCCGAAAATATGGAAGATTTGATTTCCGCCAAAAATCCGGTTTTGATTTTCAACACCTGTTCCGTCCGCCAAAAAGCGGAAGACAGGATTTTTGGCTTGAATAACAAACTGGAAAATTTAAAAGTAAAATCTCCCGAGTTAAAAATTATTCTGACCGGCTGCATGATGCATTATTCGGAAAAAGACTTGAAGAAGCGTCTGCCACTCTTTGATTATTTTATAGACATAAAAAAAATAAAAACGCTGGAAAAAATTCTGCCGAAAATAAAGATTTTAGAAAATAAAGGTTTGCTGGCTGAAAAAACGGATAGTAAAATTTCCGCCCTTATTCCAATTTCTCACGGTTGCGATAATTTTTGCGCCTACTGCATCGTCCCGATTGCTAGAGGCAGAGAAACATCAAGGACGGTCGTTGATGTGATAGGCGATATTAAAAAAGCGGTTGCCAATGGCGCCAAAGAAATTTGGCTATTGGGACAAACGGTTAATTCGTATAAAAACGAGGGCGTTAAATTTCATAATTTGCTTCGCTTGATTAATGACATTGACGGCGATTTTTGGATTCGCTTCACTTCGCCCCATCCGAAATATTTTTCCGATGAGCTAATAAAAGCCATGGCGGAATGCGAAAAATTCGCCCATTACCTAAACTTGCCTGTCCAATCGGGCAACAACACGGTCTTAAAAAGAATGGGCCGGCCATATACTGTCGGCCACTACAAAAAACTGGTCGGGAAAATAAGAAAAGCGATGCCGGATATCGCCATTTCCACTGATATCATAGTCGGATTCCCCGGCGAAACAAGAAAACAGTTTGAAGATACTAAAAAATTGTTTGAAGAAATAAAGTTTGATATGGCTTTTATTTCCGAATATTCTCCCCGCCCGAAAACCGTAGCTTATAAAATGTTCAAAGATAATGTGTCTCACAAAGAAAAAGAGTCGCGAAAAAACGAGCTCAACGAAATTCTCAAAAAGACGGCTTTAGAAAATAATAAAAACCTGGTCGGCCAAATCGTGAAAGTTTTAAACGGCCGAACGGAAGGAAACAAACCGATAGAGCTGGACAAAAAATATAGTAAAAATAATTTTGTTTCGGCAAAAATAACAAAAGCGAATATATGGAGTTTAAAAGGAAAATTATTGTAATACTCGGGCCGACGGCGAGCGGGAAAAGCGCGTTGGCGGTAAAGATGGCCAAAAAAATTAACGGCGAGATTATTTCCGCCGATTCCAGACAAGTTTATAAAGGCTTGGATATTGGCAGTGGAAAAATTACCAAAAAAGAAATGAGCGGTATTCCTCATTATTGCCTGGAAATTGTTCATCCCAAGAAAATTTTTACCGTCGTTGATTTTAAGAAACGCGCCGACGAAGCCATTGAGAAAATTTTCGCTAAAAACAAAACGCCTATCATCGTCGGCGGCACGGGGTTGTACATTCAAGCCATAGTAGACAATATCGTTTTGCCGGAAGTTAAGCCTGATTGGAAACTGCGTAAAGAACTGGAGAAAAAAACAACGGAAGAAATGTTTAAAATGCTCAAAAAACTTGACCCTGAACGGGCAAGAAGTATTGACGCTAAAAATCCCCGCCGTCTTATCCGCGCCATAGAAATAGCCAAAAAAATCGGCAAGATACCAAAACTAAAATCAATGTCAAGGCGAGACCTTGACATTAGGCAGATTGGAATTAAATTGCCGGATGAAATTTTAAAGAAAAATATTGAGAAAAGAATTAAGAAAATGTTAAAAGGCGGTCTGGTCGCCGAAACAAATAAGTTGCGAAAATCGGGCTTGTCTTGGAAACGAATCTACGAACTTGGTTTTGAATACAGATATCCCGCCCTGTTTTTACGCGGCAAAATATCCAAAGACGAAATGCTTGCAAAAATGCTTATTGAAAACCGCCAATACGCCAAAAGACAGATGACATGGTTTAAAAGAGATAAAATAATCAAGTGGATTTCAAAAGAAAAACAAGCCGAAAAATTGATAAAAAAGTTTAAAACAAAAAAGGAGTACCACAACAAAATATTGTAATACCCCTTAAAAAACACTGCACCTTTAAGTATGATTAAGTAATTGCATTCCAATGGATAGTGCACCTGAAGTTTTTTTTCTCAATAATATTACTCTGTTTACTTAACCGCCAATCATAAAAAAGCAGACAAGTACATTCTCCACTTATTCTTCCACTACCACAACAGGCGGGGCAAACAGTAATGGGGTGGATGTCGTTGCATTCATATTCGCATACACCACATTTGAAGTGTATCCACGGAAGCATTTCTAATTCTCCTTTCAATTTTTAAGTTCCAAAATAAAACACGATATTTGCTTAAAAACTAGCATACAATTAAAATTTTAGCAAATTTAATTTTTTGCCAGACAAAAGAATCAAGTGGATAAATTTTCCAACTTTTTCTTTATTTCCTCGTTTTTTTTCATCAATTCTTTGATTTAAACTGGCGGGGGTACAAGGAATCGAACCCTGGCCAACGGTTTTGGAGACCGTTGTTCTACCACTAAACTATACCCCCAACATAGCTAATAGCATATAGCAAATAGCTTGTGGTTTCAATAAATTCAGTAAAAATAAAATGTACACGATTCCTAGCGATCGCTACGGAGTGTGTACATTTTTAGTTTTAGTACTAGCATCTTGACTCGCAACATTTCGCATTGTCAAAAAGATCTTCTGTTTTATTTCTTCACTTCCTTATGCAAAGTGTGTTTCCTGCACCATTGGCAGTGCTTTTTGGCTTCAAGCTTTTTTTCAACTTTTTTCTTGTTCTTTTTTGTCCAATAGTTGACATGCTTGCACTCTTTGCACTGGAGCTTTATTAAATTGTCTTGTATTTTGGTCATAGAATTATAGATTAAATCATTTTCTGATAAATTTCAAATAAATAATATGGGCAGGGGTGGATTTGAACCACCGAAGGCCATAGGCCGCCAGATTTACAGTCTGGTGTAATTGACCACTCTACCACCTGCCCTTGCCTGCTCCGCTTTTTGCTCGCCCCAGCGCAATAGCTATAAAGTGGCGGCGCGGGGCAAACTGTAAACCGCTTTTGGCGCTCTGTTTGATTTCGCCTTAATAACCACAATCAGTTCGTTATTGGCGACATCAACCGCAACAATATTCCCGTCCTTCGCTTTTTTGCCGATGATAAGCTCCGCCACTTTGTTAAGAATCTTGCTTTGAATCAGCCGTTTGAGCGGCCTGGCGCCGTAGTTTGGATTATAGCCTTCTTTCGCCAAAAAGGAAAGAGCCGGCTCGGTGATTTTGAGATTTATGCTTTTGCCGGCCAATCGTTTGGCGGTAAGCTCAATCTGAATTTTCACGATGTTTTTTATCTCTTCCGGCGAAAGCGGGTTGAATATGATTATCTCGTCCAAACGATTGAGGAATTCCGGCCGGAATCTGTTTTCCAAAGCGGTTCTGATTTTGTTTTTCATCTCTTCTCCGGTTTCTTTCTGGCGAGTTTCGTCGCTGGCGGAAACGGCAAAGCCTATTTTTTCCAGCTGGCGGATGTATTCGGAACCGACATTGGAAGTCATTATGAGAACGGCGTTTTTGAAATTGACATGCCGGCCTTTGGCGTCCGTCAAACGGCCGTTGTCCAGAATCTGAAGCATTATATTGAATATGTCCGGGTGCGCTTTTTCTATCTCGTCAAAAAGAATGACGGAATACGGCCGGTGCCTGATAAGCTCGGTCAGTTGCCCGCCCTCTTCGTATCCGACATAGCCGGGCGGCGAACCGATTATTTTGGAAACACTATGCCGTTCCATATACTCCGACATATCCACCCTTATCAAAGATTTTTCGTCATTGAACATAAATTCCGCCACGGCTTTGGCCAGCTCGGTTTTGCCCACGCCCGTCGGACCCAAAAATATGAATGAGCCGATAGGCCTGTCTTCGTAAGCCACTCCCGCCCGCGACCGCCTGACGGCATTGGCGATTTTTGTTATCGCTTCGTCCTGTCCGACGACTCTTTTCTTCAACTCCTCTTCCATTTTCATAAGCTTGTCCATTTCTCCTTCCAGCATCTTTGACACCGGTATGCCCGTCCACCTGGAAACAACCGCGGCAATGTCTTCTTCCGTAACTTCTTCGCGGAGAATTCTGGAAATCTGCTTTTTCTTCAGCCTGTTTTCTTTGAGCTTGAGCTGTCTTTCCAATTCCGGTATCTTGCCATAGCGAAGCTCCGCCACCTTGGCGAAATCTGATTTTCTCTCGCTGGCATCGGCTTCCAACTTCAAAGTTTCCAATTCTTTCTTAACTTTGCTTATGAAATCAATGTTTTCTTTCTCGCTTTTCCATTTGATCTGGATCTCGCTTATTTTTTCTTTCAGCTCTCTTATGCCATCATCAATCTCTTTGAGCCTTTTTTCTTTTTCTTTCTGCTCGTCTTCATCGGCCGTATTTCTTTCTTTTTCTTTTTTCAAAACTTCTCTCTCTATCTCCAGCTTCATTATTTCTTTGTTGGCGACTTCCAATTCGTCGGGCATGCTGTCCAACTGCAAACGCAAAGCCGAAGCCGCTTCGTCAATAAGATCAACCGCCTTGTCCGGCAAAAATCTGTCGGCGATATAACGGCTGGACAAATTAACGGCCGATTTGATGGCATCGTCGGTTATTTTTATCCCGTGATAAAGTTCGTACTTGTCGTTGAGTCCTCTCAAAATGGCGACAGTATCGTCAACGGAAGGCTCTTCCACATAGATGGGCTGGAATCTTCTGGAAAAGGCCGGGTCTTTTTCTATGTGCTTTTGGTATTCTTTCAATGTCGTCGCTCCGATGGCACGAAGCTCGCCTCGGGCCAACGCCGGTTTGAGCATATTGGAAGCGTCAATGGCTCCTTCGGCCGCGCCCGCTCCGACAATGGTGTGAATCTCGTCAATGAACAAAATGACTTTGCCAGCCGATTTTTCCACTTCCTTCATCAGCGTTTTGAATCTTTCCTCAAATTCTCCCCTGTATTTCGTCCCCGCCACCAGCGAACCGACATCAAGAGAAATGAGCTCTTTGTCTTTCAGCGAAGTCGGAACTTCTCCTTTGACTATTCTCTGTGCCAAACCTTCGGCGATGGCCGTCTTGCCCACCCCAGCTTCTCCTATCAAAATGGGATTGTTTTTCGTCCTCCGGTTTAGAATCTGCATCAGCCTTTTAATTTCGCTGTCCCGGCCGATTACCGGATCAAGCTTGTCTTCTCTGGCTAAAGAGGTGAGATTGCGGGCGTATTTTTCAAATATCCTGGATTTCTTCGGTTCCTCCACATCCGCCGCGCTGGACTTTCTTATGTCGGACAGGATTCTTAAAATGCTGTCTTTTTCTATTCTGAAACGGTTAAGAATTTCTTTGGCCTTGGAAGGCGTATCCAAAATCGCCAGAAACAAATGTTCGGTGGAAACGTAATCGTCTTTAAGAATTTGGGCCACTCGGTGCGAAATTTCCAGCACCCGGCTCAATTCCGGGGTTATGTACACCTGATAAGTCGGAGAGATGACGGAAGAACGCTCCGCCTCGGACATATTTTCAAAAATTGTGTCGCTGAGAAAATTTATGTCCACCTCTAATTTATCCAAAACGGAAATCACCGCACTCTCGTCCTGCAAAACAAGGGCGGCTAAAAGATGCAGGACATCAACCTGATTTTGTCCTCTCTCTATCGTCAGCTCGTGAGCTTTCCTGACGGCTTCTTGAGCTTTGACCGTAAAATTTGAAAATGGGGGCATACAATTAAATAAAATCTTAAATCTAATTCTTAATTTGCTTGAATGCGTCGGCAATGTCTTTTTGGGCTAAATTTATCGGCAAAGCGAAACCGATATTTTCCCTCGGCGCTCCGACGGTGTTGATTCCGATCGCCCTGCCACTTAAGTCAACCAACGGTCCGCCGGAATTGCCGGGATTTGCCACCGCATCAATCTGAATCAAGGCGACCAAATCTTCCAGACCGGAAAAAGAGTTTAAAGCGGCGGCTGTTTTGTTTAAACCGGAAACAACCCCCACGGACACCGTGTTTTGGAATTCTCCCGAATCGCTGCCGAGAGCTATCGCCGTTTGCCCGACATTGATATTTTTGGAATTTCCCAGCGGTATGAAATTAAAATTATTTCCTTCCACTTTTAGAACCGCGACATCTTGCGACGAGCTTCTTGAAATCACAGCCGCGGGATATGTTTTGCCGTCGCTTGTTATTACGACATACTCCAAGGTTTCGTCTCCAACTATGTGCTTGTTTGTCAAAACAATCCCATCCTTAGAAACGAAGAATCCGGAACCTGACGGCATCGGTTTTTTCCCGGCTCCGACGCTCTGGTCGGAGCTCCGACTTTCCCCGACGTTTTGGTCGGGGTTTAACGTCGGAGTCGTTGTCGCCGTCAAGTCTTTAGTCGTTCCGACCATCACGCCGACCACCGCCAAGGATGCTTCTTTTATGACCTTCACGAGATTTTCTTCGCTGGAAAAAATCACCATTTTTTCCTTGACCAGAACTTCCTTGGGAACCATTTTCTCCACCACTTTGCTGATAATGTGAGTAATTGGTTGAGGAGCCTGGTTTACCAAAGTTACGGTCACAATGCCCGTGGCCAGCGAGGTGACGAAGCTTACCAATAAAACCAGCAGGACTATTTGAGTTTTTGTGAGGCTTTCCATATTCATAACGCTTGTAATTATACCGGAATTTTATCATTGAACATCTTTCTGTCAAGGGCGACCTAGAAAATAAGGAGCGACCTAATTTTCTTAGCGGTACTCCGCTTTAGAAAATGGAAGTACTTGCGTGGTGCTTTGCGACTATATTTTCGGAAGTACTCTTGTGGTGCAATGATATTTCATCTCACATACTCCGGATGATAAAGCTTGAGCCAGTCAAAAAATTGCTTCATCGCAAAAGGCGCGCCGATGGTGTTGCCGGCGGGGCCTTTTTCTAAAACTGCGGCAAAAGCGTATTTGGGATTTTCGTACGGATAAAAGCCGATAATCCATGAATGGCTGAAATTTTTTTTGCCCCCCACTTCGGCCGTGCCGGTTTTGGCGGCGATTTTCAAGTCGGGATAACTCAAGCCTTGCGCCGTCCCTTCCGTAACCGCCATTCTCATTCCTTCTTTGATTATTTTAAAATATTCCTCGGGAATGCCCGTATTTTTTTGCGGAACTTCCAAATAAAAGTTTTCGTTTTTTACCAAGCGCGGAACGACAATTTTGCCGTTGTTGGCTATGGAAGAGGCGTAAACAGCCATCTCTATTGGTGTGGTTAAAAAATATCCCTGGCCTATGGCGCTGATATAAGTGTCGCCCACTCTCCACAGCGGATCGGCCGGGTTGTTCTTTTCTTTAACTTGCGGGTTGGGAACGGTTCCTTTCGCCTCGCCTTCTAAATCAATTCCGGTCTTTCTTCCCAATCCGAATTTTTGGGCATATTCGTATATTTTGTTTATTCCCAAGCCTTTTATGTCTTCAAACCCTCCGCCTATTTCGTAAAAATAAACATCGGAAGAAACGGCCAAGGCATGCCTCATATCCACCCAGCCGTGCGCTTTCCAATCTTTAAAAATTGATTTTTTGTCGGGAAAAAACGGATTGGGTATGGAAATACTGCCGGCGCTGAATATCTTTTTCTCCGGCGAAATTATCCCTTCGCTTAAAGCCGCCAGCGCCACAAAAGGCTTTACGACGGAACCGGGGGCGTACAATCCGGAAATGGCTCTGTTGAGGAAAGGCTTGTTTTTGTCGTTGAGATAGCCGTTTATCAAATTCGCCGGTCCCCCTTCGGAAAGAACTTTGGAGCTGTATTCCGGAACGCTGACTATCGCCAAAATATTTCCGTCCGAGACATCCATAATAACGGCCGCTCCGCCTTCAAAATTTCTTTCTTTCGCGACCGATTCCATCGCCGTATAAAGGTATGACTGGACTTTGAAGTCTATGGTCAATGTCAGATTCCGGCCGTTTTGAGGAAGGGCTTGGACGCTTTCTGAAACCGAATTACCTTGGGAATCCCTTTCCGTGAGTTTTACTCCCAAAATTCCCCTTAAAATTTCGTCGTATTTTTCTTCTATGCCGTCTTTGCCAAACATACCTTCCGAAAGTATATCCGGCTTTTTCTTAAAATCCTCTCTGGAAGGAAGACCGATGTAACCCAGAATGTGTCCCAATCCGGGGGTGTCGGAGTACATTCGCCCTTCTTCCCCGTTCCAAACCAAAGCCGTCCCATTGCTGTCGTATATAGCTCCTCTTAAGGGGATAATATTTTCTTTTTTAAAACTGTTCCTCTCGCTTCTGGCGGTAAATTTTTCCCCTTCAAAAATCTGCAGGAAAAATATCCTTGAAATAAAAAACAAGCCCAAAAATCCGACAAACGCCCCCATATAAATAAAAGTCTTTTTGCCGATGGGCTTCTCCAGCCGCCCTTCAAACTGGCTGGTGTCAAAACCGGAAATGTTTTTTGAATCCAAAAAAATCTCGTCCGGATATATTTTATGGTCGTATTTTTTTCTCCCGAACATTGTTTCATTATAACCGCAAAAAAGCGAATACCAATGGATCAGCAATATGACCGGACTATTATCACAAAAAGTAAAGGGGAATTTTATGCTTTTACTGTTAAAGAAGCGGAAGATGCAGGTTTCAGAAGAGCATTTAAACACAGATTCTAATCTTAATAATCTTAAAACTTAATAGTTGTTGATAACACAAATGTTAAACATTCGATGTCGAACATTTATTCCTATTTCAAATAAAAACAACTTCTTAATTCCTGGTCTGAAACATATCTTAACATGTGTTTTCATTGGCTTGTTGTTGGCTACATTTAATAATCCATCCCGCCCATACCTCCGGGCATCGGCGGCATGGGCGGTTTTTCCTTCGGGATTTCGGAGACGGCGGCTTCGGTGGTAAGCAGAACGGCGGCGGCTGAGGCGGCGTTTTGCAAAGCGGTTCTGGTTACCTTGACTGGATCAATGATTCCCGCCTTGAGCATATCGGGGACGATGTTGTCGGAACCGGCGTCGTAGCCGATGTTGGAAGCGCTGTTTTTGGCGATTTCTTTCTTGATGTCGTTGGCGATGACGGCCCCTTCGTGTTTGCCGGCGTTGGCGACAATCTGTCTTAACGGTTCTTCTATGGCTCTCAATAAAATCTCAAAACCGACTTCATATTCTTTGGTGAATTCTTTCGGCGCTTTTATCTTCCCTTCGGCGAATTCTTTGGCGACGATGGCGTTGGCCTTGAGCAAGGCCGTTCCGCCCCCCGCCACGATTCCCTCTTCCACGGCGGCTTTGGTCGCTTCCACGGCGTCTTCTATCTTCATCTTCACATATTTCATTTCCGTCTCGGTAGCGGCGCCGACTTTGATGACGGCCACTCCGCCGACCAGCTTGGCCAGTCTCTCCTGCAGTTTTTCTTTGTCAAAATTGGAATCGCTTTTGGCAATCTCTTTTCTTATCGCCGCAATTCTGGCGTCAATGTCCTGTTTCTTGCCTTTGCCTCCGACGATAGTCGTGTTGTCTTTAGTGGCGATAACTTTTCTGGCTTTGCCGAGCATATTTATTTCCGCTTTATCCAGCTTCAAACCGACTTCTTCGGAAATGACTTTGGCGCCGGTTACGGTGGCGATGTCTTGCAACATCTCTTTTTTCCTGTCGCCGTAGCCGGGGGCTTTAATGGCCAATGTGTTGAAAGTTCCTCTTAATTTGTTTACCACCAGGGTCGTCAAAGCCTCGCCGTCCAAATCGTCGGCGATAATCACCAACTCCTTTTTTCCGGTGGCGGCGATTTTTTCCAGCAAAGGCAAAATCTCGCTGATAGCGGAAATTTTCTTGTCCACCAAAAGTATCATCGGCTCTTCGTAGACCGCTTCCATCCTGTCGGCGTTGGTTATCATATAGGGAGAGACATAACCCTTGTCAAACTGCATCCCTTCCACAAACTCGCTTTCCACTCCGAACGACTGCGATTCTTCCACCGTTACCACCCCGTCTTTGCCCACCTTGTCTATGGCGTGGGCGATTTTTTTGCCGAACTCTTCCGACTCGGCCGAGACCGTGGCCACTTGTTCTATCTCTTCTTTATTTTTTATCGGTTTGGCGATTTTTTTCAGCGCGGCCACAACGGCAACGGTCGCCGCTTCTATCCCTCTTCTTATGCCGAGCGGATTGACGCCCAGTGTTGTTACCCTCATTCCTTCTTTGACGATGGCTTGGGTCAAAACAACGGCCGTAGTGGTGCCGTCTCCGGCCAAATCGTTCGTTTTTCCGGCCACTTCTTTGGCAATTTCCGCGCCCATATTTTCAATCTTGTCTTCCAGCTCAATTTCTTTGGCAATGGTTACTCCGTCGTTGGTTATCGTCGGCGCGCCGTAGCCTTTTTCCAAAATAACATTTCGGCCTTTCGGACCGAGCGTTATTTTCACCGCATCCGCCACCGCGTCAATTCCTCTTTTCAAGCCTTCTTTGGCTTTTTCCCTGAAAATTATTTGTTTTGCCATATTTTTTAAAATTTTTACTTAATTACTCTATAACCGCCAAAATATTGTCTTCGCTTATAATATAGTACTTCTTATCGCCGACCTTGATTTCATCGGGGCCGTATTTGGAAAACACGACCTTCTGCCCTTTCTTGACGGCCATCGGAATAAGTTTTCCATTATCGTCCATTTTGCCCGGACCGACTTCTATAATCTTGCCTTGATCGGGCTTTTCCTTGTCTACTGTTTCGGGAATGAAAATCCCCGACTTGGTCTTGGAACCCTTCTCCTCGTCGGAAAACGGCTCTATCAAAACATTGTTATGCAACGGCTTTATGTTCTTCATAGAGTTAAATAATTAACTGATAATTAATTTTGTGATAATGGCATTATATGGAAATGACTATCTTGTTGTCAACGGATTGACAAACACTTTTAAATGTGCATAATTAAAGATAAGTTTTTGATTTGATAATTCAAACTCGATTCTAGCCAATTGAGTTTGATTCTTTGACAACAATCGCCGGCTAGGGCGAAAACATAAGGAGGTTGCAATGAGCGCGGAAATAAGAGTATTAAAAACAGAATATGGAGATATTCTACAAATTAGAATACCGAAAACTGACGGAAATGTCCTAAAAAAAGACTGGATGATTTCAAAGATATTGAAGCAAAAATATCCATAAAAAATAATGAGTATGGAGAAGAAAAGTGCCTTAATGATGAAGAAAAGCTTATGAATATTGCTAGCTTAATCGGTGTCTGTTTTGCCGAGCTGACCGTTGTATACGGAGAAATATCTGCCGGATTTATAAATTATACACATGTGGCAGAAAAAATGATGTCATCCGGCAATGAAGCGCTAAATTTCCTTATGGAAAAGATGAACGATCTAGCGCCAAAATTACAAGAGAACAATTATAACGCCGATAGGCGCGTTATTCACAAAGAAAAAAATGGATTAAATTTAATTCATTTACATGGTCTCACTGGAAACTTGTTGGCGACACTGGCAATGTTTGACTTGTATATAAGAGAAATTAAGTAAAATTTAGTAAAAGGGCCGATCATAATTGCCGGTGGTTAATTTAAAAAAGAGCTAAATAAAAGGCTGTTGTTTTCGTCAATTCGCGAGCGACAGCCTTTTTCATTTGCGCGCGGAGTTCATTATTTGTTAGCAGACGATAGGTTGTATAGACTTATTAAATTTCTTTTTTAAATAATCGGCCGGTGTCATATAATCAATTTGTTTCAGGCGGACTTCAAAATTGTAGCGGTTTAAATATTCAATCAGTTTGG
>Ga0209211_10002792_pt1 | contig 29452 bp, 29 predicted proteins | sample RifGroA2_FD_183992 | JGI IMG/M metagenome (GOLD analysis project Ga0209211, IMG submission 183992) | Groundwater microbial communities from Rifle, Colorado, USA - Groundwater A2 (SPAdes) (version 2) | ecosystem: Environmental > Aquatic > Deep subsurface > Groundwater | place: Rifle, Colorado...
AATCTGCCCTGCAAGCGACCAATAAGTGCTGGTGTCTTTAACGACCAATCCTGTAACCGCAACTGCGCTTGTTGAAGTGAATAATGAATCAACAAAATTAGTGCTCTGCCCAGTGCGAGATGCGAATGGCATTGCAAGAAATATTGCACCTAATAAAATAACAATAAGGTAACTCATCACAACAAGCTGGATCGGAGAAAACTGCCTCTTTAAAGGATTTATGTGCTGCAAAATATTTCCTTTTTCAAGCTGTACTATCAATGGCTTCATATATCGGTCATCTCAGGATATTTGTTATCTATCAATATTAAACCAAGAGACACTATTTAAAGCTTACTTATTTTTGGGATTAATAACCCAAAACAGAATGTGCATAGCAGCTGCCGCCAATCTAGTTGGCACAAATCCAGTAACTAAGAGAATGTTGCGACGGGCAATGCAATCTATTTACTAATTAACTGACACAACACGCAATACTTTTCTAGTATCACAGCTATTGACTAAACGTAGAGGAGGAGCAACTTATAATAGAATCAAAGCAAGTGCCAACTGCGGCAGCTGCTTTGTAAATTTTACTATGCAGATACTTATTTTTTTGTCTAAGCTTTACAGTTATTACAAATATGCCATCAACCTTTTTATACTTAAACATAATCTTACTTAAATAATGCAAATCGAATTAATTTACCTCTTGTTAGGAATATTTGGTGTCTGGCTTACTGGAGAGCTAGTTGTAAACTCAAGCCAGGTCATTGCGCGCTACTTTAAGATTTCTGAACTCTTTATAGGGTTGACAGTCCTTTCTATAGGCACAAGCCTTGCAGAGATGAGCACCCATATAGTAGCAAGCTTAAAAATCCTGAAAGGAGATGATGTTTCCGGCATTGCAGTCGGCACAAACATCGGCTCAAATCTTATACAGATCACTTTCATACTTGGCTTGGTTGCATTGTTCATGCGCATCCATGCCACAAAAAAATTCCTTAAGAAAGATTATATGATAATGCTGGCTTCAATCATAACAGTCTGGCTCTTGTCACTTAACAATTATCTTGGCAGAGCTGAAGGCGCAATCTTGTTTTTTGCGTATATCTATTACTTATATACCTTGAGTAGAAATGAGCATGTGGTCGGCAAGATAGAAAATAATACTAATGGAAAGAAACCTCTTGCATCGACAGCTATATTATTGGTGAGCTTGTTTGGATTATTGTATTCTGCAGAAGTTGTTGTCAGAAACGGAGAGTTCTTAGCGCAAATATGGAATGTTAAGGATACATTGATAGGTACATTGCTTGTTGGTGTAGGGACAGCATTGCCAGAATTAACTACCTCAATAATTGCAATAAGAAAGAAATCTGTCGGGATGTCATTGGGTGTTTTAGTTGGGAGCAATATCACAAATCCTTTGATGATGCTTGGCTTAGGGGCAATGATATCTGGCTATACTGTTACAAATGACATCATCTGGTTTGACTTGCCTTATTGGTTTGCTGTATCACTTCTTGCGCTTTTTTTCTTCTGGAAAGACAGGAAGTTTACGAGATTGCATGCGATAGCGCTTATGTTAAGTTATGTAGCATATGTTGCGATAAGGATATATTATTTTAGGTAAGTTTACTCACCATGAAATCCTTCACCCAATACCTTTGGTTCAACACAAAAAAACACAGGGAATTCATCAACATAACTAAACAAGTAGAGAGCTTTCTCGCAAAATCCCGGATCAAAGAAGGCTTTTGCTTAGTAAGCGCAATGCACACAACAGCAGCTATTTATGTCAATGATGCAGATTCTGGATTGCTAGAAGATTTTGATGAGATGCTGGAAAGATTGGCTCCATTCAATGAAAACTACAACCATCATCATACAGGAGAAAGCAACGGAGATTCTCACATGAAATCTTTATTGGTGCATCATGAAGTAACTCTTCCTGTTACAAATGGCAAATTAGATTTAGGTCCTTGGCAGCAGGTTTATTACGCAGAGTTTGATGGGCAAAGGAAGAAAAGGGTTGTGATGAAGGTTATCGGGGAATAAAAAATAGGTTACTTCTAAAAATTATAATATTAACTTATTCTATTAATTCACAAACATCGTCTGTGTCCTTTCAGCTCCTACAGAAATGATAGAAATCTTTACAGAAATGAGCTCTACTAACACTTACTTATACTCTTTCTTTTCTCATTCCATTACAATTGTCTGGTCTCTTCCAGGGCCGACAGATACAATAAAAATAGGAACACCTAATTTCTGCTCTAAATATTGGATATACTTTTTAGCATTCTCTGGTAGCTTATCATATCTTTTTATTTGAGTCAAATCTTCTTTCCAGCCTGGAAGCTTTTCATATATAGGCTTGCATTTCTCTAAAATTTCTGCTTGTAGTGGAAAATCCTCTAACTTTTTGTTATTATACTCATATGCAACACAAACGTTTAGAGTTTCAAAATTAGAAAGGACATCTAGTTTAGTGAGAACAATCATTGACAATCCATTTAGCATAACAGCATATTTTGCTGCAACTAAATCAAACCAGCCACATCTTCTTGGGCGTCCAGTTGTAGTGCCATATTCATTTCCTTGTTTTCTAAGCATTTTTCCTTGAGTATATCCATCACCAGAATTTGCTTTAGCAATATCTGATTTATTTAATACCTCATCTTTGTTCTCGTTTTTGCATTGATTATAATTACCAAGCTCTGTTATGAATGAGCCTTCACCAACTCTTGTGACATATGCTTTAAAAATTCCAATAACATCATTAATTTTTGTTGGACCAATTCCTAAACCTGTGCATGCGCCTCCAGCCGTTGAATTACTGCTAGTCACATATGGATAAGTTCCATGGTCAATATCTAATAAGCTGCCTTGGGCGCCTTCAATTAGCAAATTTTTGCCTGCACCTAATAATTTATTTACTACGAAGCTTGTATCTTTGACTAATGGCTTTAATTTTTTTATGCAATCAAAATTTTGCTTATCAGAATTTTGATTTAAGTAATCATAAATTTTTATCCCAGTCCTATTGATCTTATCTTTATAACAAGGTCCAATACCGCGTCCTGTCGTGCCTATCTTTGAGCCTGTTTTAATATCTTCTTCCTTGTGTTTTTCTTGAATAACATGCGCATTAGAGCTTATTACTAAATTCTTATCGGTAATTTTTACGCCTTCTTGCTCTAATTGTCTTATCTCATTGCATAATACTTCCGGATCAATTACAGTGCCATTGCCAATTATATTTAATTTGTTTTTATGCAATATCCCAGAAGGAATAAGATGAAATTTGTATGATTTGTTTCCAATTACAACAGTATGCCCTGCATTATTGCCACCTTGACATCTTGCAACAATATCTGCTTTCTGTGTCAAGAAATCTACTATAGAGCCCTTGCCCTCATCACCATATTGTCCGCCAACGATAACTGTAACTTTTCCCATCTGTAAAATCCTCGCTTTTTATTAAGTCAGCTTCTTTTGTTTATATTTCATTAAAGCATTTATAAATTTTTGGTGTTTTTCAGGATGAAGTTCCGCTAATCTCATTTCATATATCTTCTTAAAATTATCATAATGTGTTATTATAATGGCTTCAGAACCTTTTGTAAGATCATCACGAGAAGTATTTATGCCTATTGTTTTCAAGCAATGCCTATAAAACTCTCTGACTGATTCTGAAACTGCAGTTATCTTAAGACTCCCTAAGATTTCTGTTTTATCTAGCTTAACACAACCTTCTGCAGCAATAATCCCTCTTAGATAAGCAATAGCTTTTTTCTTATCTTCTGAAATTTGGCATCTTAAAATATTTAATAGATATAAATAAGATATTTTGAATAGCTTATTGTGAAACACTATCTGCACTAATGAGTTTATCACATTTTCATTAGTTGTTTTTGGGCTTCTAAATTGCAAATTTCTTATATTATTTTTAGCAAGTTCTTTCTTCCATTTTTTTACTTCTTCAGAAAAATCTGAATTTGGCGGAACTTCTGGGTAGAATCTTAATGCTTCAGTGCTTATACCTAATCTATTAAACCAAGTAATTTGATGAGAAATTAAGGCTATGTTATTATTAGTGAAAGTTACATGCACATCAGATAATGAATGAGTGCCATCGCCTTGTTGTAAGCCTAACCCTTCAAAAAAGAAATCGTCCAGTCTTAACACAGTAGGAAGTAAGATAAAATGTATGTGTTGATCTTTAGAGATATAACTCACAGCAATATAGTTATTTGGTATCTTATAATACAACCATTTATCTTTATACTTAAAGTCCTCTGATTTTGGCAAAATATTATCAAATAACCAATTATCATGGAATTTAATCCAGACATAATCCCCTTTTATACAATAGGGGATTTGATGTGAATTCCCCCAGTATTTTGGAGGCTTGTTTTTTTTAGACCACCTATTTTTGAAATCAATTAATTTTTCTATTCTAGCATAAAGACTTCTTTTTATGATCTTTTGCTCTTTTCTAGATCCGCCATATTTTACTATTTGGGGTTTTATAATAAATTTATTTGGCATAGAAAACTTTTCATCCCATCCCCTAAACTTAACAAATTCATCTTCTTTTTGGAGCTGTATGTTGAGAATATCCACTTTTCTAGCTAATTCAGAAAATTCTTTTTTATTTAAAAAGTCATACATATTTAACATAGTGTAGTTGTAATTGTTGTTGAGTATATTTAAGTTTTGATTTTTCATAATATCACCTCGAATATTTTCTATTGATAAATCTCTTTAAGTCATTTGTACTCATTATATTTTTAGAGATCCTATTTCAAAAATTTAAGTATTAAAAATGATGACTATAAGTTTAGAAAATATGTTAAGAGGTTGATAAAATCTAGAACAGAAACTACCTGCTTACAACTACAATGTTTGTCATATATATCGTAAGACTAGTTTAGGAGGGGGTTTATATAATTTGCGGAATTGAGCTAGTATAATCGAAACACACAAAAACCCATGGCTTATTCTTGATTGCATGGAACAAGTAACCCCTTTATGCCCCTATTTCGGAGAATGCGGTGGCTGTACTGCTCAGCACATATCTTATACTACTCAGGTAGAGAACAAGAAGAATGTTGTAGTTAATGCTCTAAAAAAGAATAATATTGAATACGATAAAGAGATACAGCTATTTACTGGCAATGAATATAACTACAGGAACAGGATGGATTTCATCTTCTCGTTTCAAGGACCTGCATTGAGGAAGAAAGACAAATTCAATAAATTTGTGCCGATAAAGAGATGCGAAATATCAAATGAAAAGATAAATAGCCTGCTGAAAGAAGTTAGCGATTGGTTTGAAGCAGAGAAAAATTATATGAAAGATGGTGCAACTTCCAGTTTAGATACATTTGACATCAATAAATTCACAGGTTGCTTAAAATACGTCGTCATAAGAGCGCCGGAAAACTCAGACTCAACAACGATTTCTTTTGTATTAAACTCTAATTCATTAAAATTAGCTGAGCATACAGAACAGATAAAGAAATTCTCAGAAATCTGCTCAGCAAAGAATGTGGTAATCGCAAAAGTTGATCGAACTACAGATGAAAGCATCTCCAGAGATTGCTTTGCGGTAAAAGGAAGCACTAGCATGGAAGAAAGCTTGAACGGCAAAAAAATAATCTACTCAAGCCAGTCATTCTTCCAGAATAACATGAAGATGGCAGAGAAAATGATTAGTTATTGCAGAGATGCAGTAAAAAAATATGCCGACAAATATACTGTCTTGGTTGATTTATACGGCGGCTCAGGGACGTTTGGAATCTCATTGGCAGATTTGTTCTACAAATGTTATATAATAGATAACATTTGTAGAAATATTAACTGCGCAAAAGAAAACATCGCAGCAAATAAAATCATCAACACAGAAGCCACATGCGCAGATGCAACTTCACTCTCTATTAATTTCAGCGATGCAGTTGTCATCACAGACCCTCCACGTTCTGGCATGAACCAGAAAGCGATTAAAAAGCTTCTTCAACTGATGCCAAAGGCAATCATCTACATCTCCTGCAACCCACAAGAACTTGCTAAAGAATTAAAATTTTTCAAAAAACATTACACTTTAGAGTCAATCTCTGTGTTTGACTTATTTCCACAGACTACGCACATAGAGGCAGTTGCTGAGCTGAGGAGAAGATAAATATAATTGCTATAAGCAAGGCTTTTATCAATTGATATTCTTAATAATCATTATCGCTGCTAGCACTGTAATTAGGCGCCTCTTCCGTAATAGTTACATCATGCGGATGGCTTTCTTTTAATCCAGCTTTAGTTATCTGGATAAATTCAACATTCCTTCTCATCTCATCGATTGTTGCTGCGCCAGAATAACCCATTGCGCTTCGTAAGCCACCAATTAATTGGTATACATTTTCGCTTAAAGTTCCTCTATATGGCACAACGCCTTCAATCCCTTCTGGAACTAATTTTCTGCTTTCAGTAACGTGCTTTTGCATGTACCTATCTTTACTTCCTTGCATCATAGCCCCAACTGAGCCCATGCCTCTATAAGATTTATATTTTCTGCCTTGATTAAAAACAACTCTACCTGGAGTTTCATCGCAGCCTGCAAACATGCTTCCAATCATTACTGCAGTTGCTCCTGCAGCTATAGCTTTTGCAACATCTCCTGAATATTTGATGCCGCCATCTGCGATTACAGAAACATTGCCTGCTGCTTTTACAACATCTTGGATGGCAGTAATCTGCGGAACACCAACTCCTGTAACAATTCTCGTTGTGCAGATCGCACCAGGTCCAATCCCTACCTTCAAAACATCAGCTCCTGCAGAAATTAGATCTTTAGCAGCCTGCGCAGTTGCAATATTGCCAGCAATTATAGGGATAGAAAATTTCTTTTTTATTTGCTTGATGGTTTCAATAACATTCTTTGAATGACCATGTGCAGAGTCAACTGTGATTATATCTACACCAGCTTTTACAAGAGCTTCTACTCTTTCTAAATCAAACACTCCAACTGCAGCTCCTACTCTTAGTTTCTTATCTTTATCCTTGCAAGCATTCGGAAAAGTCTCATTCTTTTCAATATCTTTTCTTGTGACGATTGCAACCAATCTATTTTGCTTGTCAACAATCAGTAAAGTGCCATGCCTGCTTTCTACCAATATTTCGTTTGCTTTATCAAGAGTGATGCCGGCTTGCGCAGTTATCAGCTCTTTCAATGGCTTCATCCTGTCTCTGACTTTCAGTTTTGCATGCTTTTGTATAGAATAATCATTGTCTGTTATCATGCCTACAAGAAAACCATTTTCGACAACAGGCAATCTTGAAATGCCGCTTGATTTTGAAACCTTATAATGCTCTTCAATCAGCTCATCTGGAGAGATGGTAAGCGGATCGATTATAAATCCATTCTCAAATCTTTTTACTTTTCTGACTTCATCTGCTTGCGCTTCAATTGACATGTTCTTATGGATCATGCCAATTCCTCCTTCTAATGCAAGTGCGATTGCCAACTTTGATTCTGTCACAGTATCCATAGCTGCGCTTAACAGAGGGATATTTAGAATAATATCTTTAGTAAGCTTTACTTTAGTGCTGACTTGGTTCGGAAGAACATTGCTTTTTCTAGGTACTAATAGAACATCGTCGAATGTCAACCCTAATCGCATTTTATCGCTCCAAGAAAAAAGCCCAAAAAACTCCAATTGCACTAACCAACTAATCTAAGTTGACTTTTCTTTTAGGGATAGTTGCAAGTATTATATAAATCTTGCGGTTTGTTGACGAGAAAATGCAGTAATAATTTGTTTTTTTATCAATTTAATAAATATCTCTTATCCATATCCCCATCTAATCAAGAAAGGCGCTAACTGCGAGATCATCAGCATATTAAACAGGCAGTTTGTAAACGCATAGCTCCATTGCTCTGCTCCTAGCATGTCAAACATCTTATGGTATATTATATAGCCAATTGTGTACAATAATGTCATCAATAATCCAACTGGCACAATATTCTCCAAAGATACAAATGAAGCGACTAATGCGATAGGTATGTATGCAAAAAATTCATACAGGAAATCAAGCTCCAGCTGGAATGTCAATAATCTTCCAACTATATTAGGGACTTTACCCATGATAAATCCAACCTGAAAGCCCTGCGCAGAAGCTAGCAATATCATTGCAGTGAATGCAAAATCCATTCCTAACATCCTGTAGAAAAACATCGGGACAAAACAGACAACTGCAATCATTGCAAATATCATAGCTATCCAGTTTGAGCCTAGATAATAATACATTATGCCTCCTATTGCTGCAGATATCACTAATTTTAAAAAGTGCTTCCATGCAAGAAATTTGACTCCTTGCTCAAGCATGAATGCAATAGGCAATCTAAACATATCAATGAAAATATTAGGCAATGAAACATTTCTTAACTTTGAGGCAAAGGATTTTTTGTAATAATTAGGCGCAATGATGTCATCAGGGTAATTCTTTCCAAATCGTTGGCTTTTCGCAAGACCAACTTTTGCGACATTCTCATAAGCTTCTGATAAGAAAGGATTTGCTCCGCCTGCAAAAACTACAGATGCATCACTAGACGCATTCAATATATTGCTGCGAGAATAATTTTGTTGAAGTGTATCCTTATTTATTATGCTATTATTCCTATTTATTAGATTATTATTGATGATGTCATTGTTTGTGGTTAAGTTGACGTCATTTGTGTTTATCGTGTTATTAGCAGAATTATTAGTACTGTTTATACTGCTGTTACTGATAGTATTTATTGGCATATTCCAATTCGTTGTATTATTATTATTATTTATCAAATCTTTATCTTTAACTGCTTCAGGGATTACAGAACTATAAAATTCGTTTGCTCTCTTATCATTCACAGAAAAATCTTCAACACCGTTTTTGCTGTATGCGTTTATTCTACAACACCCCTAAGTTATCTCTATAAATCAAGATGATGTTTTAGTATTTAAATATATCTTTTTTGAAAATTTATAGAGAATAAAATTGAAATACAAATGGAAAAATAAAAAAATATAAAAGCAAACTTAGGGAAATAAAATATGACTTAAAAAAGCTCTTTCCCCAAGAATCTCTTCTCAAGGCTTGCTTTTTTTGCGCCGAATGCAAATGTTACCAAGAATGCGAGCCCGAATATAAGTGCTGCAATTCCCATGTTGACTGCAGGGTTCCATCCACCAACGGAAACATGGCCTAGATAATATGCAACTGCCATCATGATGACTCCAAAGAAAGATGCCAATCGTGTAAGGACACCAAATACTAATGCTGAACCTATCATAAGTTCAAATACTCCAGCGAACCAAATTAATGTCCCAAATACTGCAGGACCGCCAGGCATTCCCCAGAGTCCAAATATCTTTTGAAACCCAAGCAAAAAGAACAATGCTCCTATGCCTATGCGAAAAACCACATATAGATTGTCTGTTTTCTTATTTAAATATTTTTCAAAAATTCCTTGTTTCATACTGCTCACCTCATTAGTCTAATTTAAACCTTGCTGCAAATTTGCAACCTGCTGCTGTAAATATATACAGGTAATTCTTTGATTCAGGTATATAAGCTTTTCTGGTAAGAAATTGGAAAAATATCCATTTACAATCTATGCATCCTTAAACAGCTCAGCAACCTTCTCCTGCCCAATTGTCAGGACAAAATTTGCTAATTTAGGTCCGCGTGCTTTATTTATTAACACAGAATATGCAGCTGCAAAGAATTTTTTTACGTCTAATTGTTCTTGTTCACAGACTTTCCAGAAATGATTATGTAAATCTAGCTCTGCCCATCTTGTATTGTGCAAATCTTTTGCTAGCAGATGAAGGACTTTTCTTTGCTTGTCATTAAGCTGTTCAGCTAATTGTTTTTTCACATCATCATTAATTTCTTCTCTGACAATAAACTTATACTCGTCAGTTGCAAACCTCTCTAACCAGTTTTTTGCATCAGTGAAACGCTGCATTAGATAATGCCTATTAATCCCTGAGATATCATCAGGCAGATGACCGGACTTCTTCAATAAAGCAATCGCTCCTTCTTCATCTTTGCCAACCTGTATCACATTTGAAGCATAAGTAAGAGGAATCTGTATCGGAAATTTATCAGGAATCTTTCCTACATGGCTTAACTCATAGATTCTGTGCTGTTGTTTTCTTTCTTTTTCATCAATATTCTCTTCTTCTTTATCTGCATTAAAATATATCCTTTCGGTCTTATCATACCTATCAAAAAGCAATATTAAGTCGTTTCTGTTGAATGGATCAAAATCTACAACAGTATGTGGCCTTGACCTGATTAATAAGTATCTTACTATATATGCAGGCAAAATATCAGTAACTTCTGAGAATGCAATGCCCTGGCCTTTAGAGGTTGACATTTTCTTGCCGCCAATGTTAAAGAATTCGTATGCCTTTCCTGGCTCGTAGATTTTTGTAATAATATCTGAAATAATTTTACTTTTATTGTCAGTTATCTTTTTGTCTTTTTCTGATTTTACATTAATTTCTTCCACTACACTGACTTTGCTAGGCAGTGGAATAGGATAATTAAACACCTGGTCACAGATTCTTATGGCAACATCCCTTGAACCTCCTTTAGTAAAATGGTCTTTGCCAGCAACTTCATAGATGACTTTCTTAGTTGGCCATTTTGCTGCCCACTCAACTTTCCACGGGAATTTTCCATTGCCGTCAAATGGAGAAATCTCTCCTTCATGTCCGCAGCCAGTTGCCCAGTCTACATAAGTTGGCTCACACTTGTATTTGACAAGTTCTTTTTCTGCATCCCATGCATATGCTTTTGTTGTGCCTATTTTTCCGCATTTTTCGCAGATAGGATTGAAAGGGAATTTGTTGTAATCTTTTTTGTTTATCTCTTCATAGATTGCTTTTATCTTTGGAATATTATTAAGTGCTGTTCTTATTGTGTCATTGAACAAGCCAGAATCATATGCATCGCCTGTGCTTTCTATCTCTGCCTGAATGCCAAATTCTTCAAATTTCTCTACGCATTGCAAAAAGTAATATTGTCCAAAATTTTCATATCCTTTAACTGGAGAAGGTATGTCACGAAATGGAGCTCCGAGATATTTTTCAAATTCAGGAGGGAGATCTGAGTTCATTTTATCAAATGGATCAATATCGTCGCTGCTAAGAATAAAACGAGCTTTAACTCCCTGGTCTCTTAATGCTTTTGCAATTGCATCATGTATGACCCAGCCGCGACCAGAGCCGATATGTATCTTGCCAGAAGGCGTTTTCTCATCATAAATAATATAACCCTGCTGTTTTACCTGTTTTTTTAGCAAAGGGGTATTTTCAACGCGCTCAATTATCTCTCTAGCTGTCTGATCTGCCCAGAACATGGATGTATCTTCTTCATCTATTTTTTCAAGCTCTTTCGCAAGTCTGGCTTGTTTTCTAGCTTCATCTATCTGCTTTTTCTCTTCACTTGAAGCATCTGACCTAATTCTTTCTTTTTCTGCCATAAAGATTACGTTATAATAGAGGTTTAATAAAGTTTTTGGTAAATCTTAAATAGTATTTGATCCTAATTGAATAATAACTAGTTAACATTATCTTTAGGTGCTTATTATGTTCATCAAACACTCATCAAAAATAAAACCAGTAGTTATACCAGATGCAGGGATAAAAGATACCTCAATGAAGATCCTTACTGCAGGCAAAGGAAATTACATATTACGTAAATTTACAGTTAAAAAAAATGGACATACTCCCTTACATAAACATTCTTGGGAGCATGAGGTCTATGTTACTCAAGGAAATGGCTTGCTGCAATATAAAAAAGGAAAAAAGCTTTTCAACTCAAAACTAACTGCTGGGACAGTAGTATACATCAAACCGTTTGAGATGCATCAATTTCTGAACAACAATAAAAAAGACTTTGAGTTTCTCTGCATAGTGCCTGGAAAGAAATAGGCTAAAATTAAGTAAAGTACCCAAGAACCTTATGGCTTATCTTTTGTGGATTCTTTTAGGTTATAAATTGAACACCAAAGAAGATTCAATGCTACGCTTCTGCCACCATTACTGTCTTGTTGAGCTCCACTATCCCTTCTTTTAATCTGACGTTGAGCTTCATCTAAAATAGGCATATATTTAGCTAATCTTTTAGTCGCTTTAGTTTCTAACTTAGATTCATATGTAGCAAGATTTGGATGTGTCTTATTATCATATCCCCTATCAGCTACTAGATATTCTCTTATTGCTACATACATTAATGTCCTGAAATTTTGCATATCTGTATTTTTCTTCAAGAAACCTCTTGCACCTAAATCTCTTACTATCACTTCAACATACAAAACAATGCCTAATTCAGACATAGGGTATATTTCTGTTAAAGTATCTCGTGCTTTTCTTAATGCATCTGGTATCTCAGCATATGCAATCTCATATCTAAAAGATTTATCAGAATCAAAATGTGCTCTAACTTTTCCTATATCATAATTATGGCTTGCTAAGATCTGATCTAAATTAAGAGCGTTTGAATCAGACAATGACCTCGCTCCATGAGAACTTCTTAAACTAGGATGAGAACCTCTGCCCTCACTTTCTTCTTCAGGAGAAATTAAAGTACCTGTTATAGGACTACGTAGCCTTCCTAATTTTGCAACTCTGCTCATATTATTACCTTTTATCGGTTATTATTATAATTATCCAAGAAATTGCAATTTATTTATAAATATGATGACACAAAATAAACAAGAAAAACAATACTGCCTATAATTATCTAATTGCAAAGATTGAATTCCAAACCTCTTCCACTTGTTTCCTAGTATTCTCCAAGGTGCCATTATTATCAACAACAAAATGAGCTTTTGCCTCTAATGCAGATTCATCCATCTGCGCATCAAGAATCTTATTGATTTCCTCTTCGCTGACGTTTAATATATTATCTTTACTATTTGGTCTATTATTATTATTATTATTATTATCATCCCTCATATTTAATCTCTCATGCTGCCGTTTGCATACCACAACAATAAGCTTATCAATCAACCCCAATAATCCCAGCTCAATCAATATAGCTGCCTCAATTATAACGACAGAATGTTTTGTGTCAAATCTCCTTAATTCCAGCTCAACTTCACTTAACATTCTTGGGTGCAATATGCTTTCTAACTTTTTCAGTTTAGTTTTATCGTCAAAAACTATTTCTCTCAATATCTCTCTGTCTATCTTCAAATCATAATCAAGTATATCACTTCCAAACTCTTCAAGAACTTCCTTGTAGCATTCTCCGTTAAGCACATTATGGCCAATTTTGTCTACATCAATAATATTTACATTCATATCTTTAATTCTATTGTTATCTAATTCTTTAAACATCTTTACAACAGTTGATTTACCACTTCCAAAATTTCCTGTCAGGCCAATGATCATAAATTAATTATATCAGAACACTATATAAAATTTGTTTGGTTTGTAATACTATTTCTCCAATTTTCCATTTCACGACTCAAAAGAGAAACCTTTATAAACAATAATGAAAATCCAAGGAGTATTATATATAGGGAACTATGAAGAACAGCTAGTGATGGCTTGTTTATAGTATGTGCAGCTATGTATAAGATTGTTTATGTGCGAAAAGCATATAAATACCGCAAAAAATTTTCAAAAAAAACAATTTCGGAGGAATATAAAATGGCAAAAGCTAAACCACACATTAACTTAGTATTTATTGGTCATGTAGACCATGGAAAATCAACAACTGTAGGTAGATTACTATACGATTCAGGTAATGTAGATGAACAAGCTATGAGAAAGCTAAAAGAGAAAGCTGAACAATTAGGTAAAGGTGGATTTGAATTTGCATTCGTCATGGATAACTTAAAGGAAGAGCAGGAAAGAGGAGTCACAATTGACTTGTCTCATAAGAAGTTTGATACTGCAAAGTATTACTTCACAATTATAGATGCTCCAGGACACAGAGACTTTGTTAAAAATATGATTACAGGCGCATCACAAGCTGATGCTGGTGTTCTAGTTGTTTCTGCTAACCCAGGAGATGGTGTACAAGCTCAGACAAAAGAGCATGTATTCTTAGCAAGAACTCTTGGTGTCGGACAATTAATAGTTGCTGTCAACAAGATGGACATGGCAAAATACGACCAAAAGAGATTTGAAGCAGTAAAAGCAGAAGTTACTATGTTGTTAAAAAGCGTAGGATTTAAACCTGATTTAGTTACATTTGTCCCTGTTGCTTCACTGCACGGAGAAAATATAGTTAAGAAATCTGCAAACATGCCATGGTATGCAGGCACAACTTTGCTTGAAACGCTTGATACATTGAAAGAGCCAGAAAAGCCAGTCAATCTGCCATTAAGATTACCTATCCAGGACGTATATAATATTACTGGTATAGGGGTTGTTCCAGTCGGCAGAGTTGAAACAGGCAGAATGAAATTGGGAGATAAAATCATTGTAATGCCAGCAAGAGACGGTAAAGGTATCCAAGGAGAAGTCAAGACAATCGAAATGCATCACGAACAGATGACTGAAGCTGAGCCAGGAGACAACATAGGATTCAACGTTAGAGGCATAGGCAAAAAAGACATTGCAAGAGGCGATGTACTTGGTCATCTAGACAGTGTTCCAACTGTAGCAACAGAATTCACTGCGCAGATAATCGTATTGAACCATCCTAGTGTCATAACAATCGGTTATACACCAGTGTTCCACATCCACACTGCACAGGTAGCTTGCACAGTTACTGAAATTGTCAGAAAGCTAAACCCTGCAACAGGCGAAACATTAGCTGAGAAACCAGACTTCATCAAGAATGGAGACGCAGCTATAATCAAAATAAAGCCTACTGCTCCATTAGCAATCGAGAAGCAGAAAGATATCCCACAGATGGCAAGATTCGCTATCAGGGATTCAGGAAGCACAGTTGCAGCAGGAATGTGCATTGACCTAGTTAAGAAAGTTTAAACATTTTTTTTATTAAAATTATTTTTTTGTTACAATACATTTTTAAACAAACCAAAAAATCATGGTAAACTGAGTTTATCATGACGCAGAACATCAACTTTACCTTACACTAACGGGGTGGGGAATGTTTTTACAGATTTTTCGCAAAAATCTGAGGTAGAGAAAAAATGCAAAAAGCAAGAATAAAGCTAGCAAGCACTGAAATCGATAAGATCAACAAGACTTGTCAGTTCATCAAGGATATTGCTGAAAAGACAGGTGTTGAAATGCACGGTCCTATTCCATTGCCTACCAAAAGACTCAAGCTTAATACAAGGCGCGGCCCATGCGGAGAAGGCTCTGCTACATGGGAAAGATTTGAGATGAGGATTCATAAGCGATTGATTGATCTTGGTCTTGATGAAAGAGCTTTAAGACTGGTCATGAGAGTTCCTATCCCAGAAGGACTTAATATTGAGATTGAGATGATTGAGTAATTCTAAAATTTATAATCAACCTCAACTAATTCTTTCAGATTAACACCAAATTTTAAGTTTTATGACAAAAATTATAACAACATATTAATATCCTTATCACAAAACTATTATATTCACGGGTCGATGATCTAGCGGTTATGATGCAACCTTCACAAGGTTGATGTCGCCAGTTCGAAATGCGATTAAAATTGCTGCGAAAGCCTGGCTCGACCCATTTTTTATCTTCTGCTTTTAGGTGTCCAATATACGCCTTCGTTTAATGTAGCTATCAATAAGCCATCATTCATATTCTTTCTGATAGAAAATACCTGTGGACGAGTTTTGACCGCTTCACTCAAATTTACGCCAAGAGTCTTTCTTCGTGATTTTAAGTTTTTATCGTATCCGCCTCCTGATTGCTCTTCACCATCTTGGTTGTACCATGATCTGGCTTCAACATGTGTTGTAGCTTGCTCAAAATGGACAGAAGCAACTACACCATCTCCTGCATAGTATACTTTGCCATAATATGTCCTGTGCAAAAACAGCTCAGATTCTTTTACTATAATAATACCATTGCCTCTTTTTACATCATTATTTAAATAACCTGCACCAGGGACAAGTGCATATAATACATGTACATTTTGGCTTGTTGCATCCCTTAATTTATCTTCAATAGAAGCTGCTGATACTACAGTATGCTAGACTTCAACTGCTACTTCAAGGCCTGTGCCAAGCCTGAAAAATACATCGTATCTCCTCTCATCTTTGGTATGCTCTACATCATCAAATGTCATGCCAGGATTATGCTCCTTAAGAAGCTTCTACATGAATAGCTTGGTTTCTTCATGTTCTCTTGTTTCATTTGAGAAATCGCAATTAGGATTTGCTGCATAATGTGCAAAATGTGCAATCCTTATCTCTCCATGCTTGTAAATCAATCTTTCTCCGCATTCCTGACAGCTGAGGTTACCAGAACTAGATGCTAGCCTTAAATCTAATTCTGGCAGAGTATCTATCCTTACAATAGTTTTATCCAATATCGCTTTTAGGCTCATATACCTAATATATCCATGGGTATTTTAAAATTTTTAGGTATAGGTTTATATAGAAATAATATTTTTATCTTTATGCATGGTAAATAAATACTTGACAAGCTTTGACAGATGTAAGATATATTATAGGATAAGCAAAGCTGATAGTAAATCAATAGGCGACAGAAAATCAACAAATAACCGTAAATCAAGAACTAACCCAAAAAAATTATTCTTGGTATTTCTCCATGGCTGGCCGCATAACCACACTGTCTGGAACAAAGAGCTCAGGTTTTTTGAAAAATTAGGCTATTCGACAATTGCTGTTGATTTAAGAGGTCACGGTAAATCTGATAAACCAGAAAGATTAGAGGATTATAGTTTTGATAAGTTTGCTAAGGACATTAATTTAATCATAAAAAAAGAAAAAATCTCTAAGTTTGCATTGATCGGCCATTCTTTTGGCGGCATGATAGCATTGTCTTACTACAGCTTGTATCCTGCAAACATAAAGTCATTGGTTCTTTTAGATACTATCTACGAAAATCCGTTGAAGCATGCGACATTCTTAAAATATTTCAAGCTTACAACATTTACTGAAGGATTGCTTAAGTTTATACTCTCTAACGAAAAAATCCAGAAAACTCATTTTGCGTATGTTAACTTTTCTAAATTTAAAGACCATAGTGATTTCTATTATTGGATCAAAGGCGCAGAAACAACACCCATTAAAAGTGTATTGTCCTGTATGGAACAGATGATAAGATTTGATAGGACAGATGTTCTGCGAAAAATAAATATCCCTACTCTAATCTTAGAAGGTGAAAAAGATACGAAAACAAGCCTTAATGATGTCAAAGCAATGGCAAAAATGATAAAAACTTCAACACTTAGGGTTATTCCAGGTGCAACCCATGATACAAATATAAGAAATACCTGTATAGTAGAATCTGAGATATCAACTTTTCTTGATGGAATTAACTGAAACATGGTATTTTTTCATAAATAATTTAAAGAATAAGCACTATTTCTTGTAAATGAGATGATATTTATCATTATTGTGTAGTTAGTTATTTATTATATGTCAGTTATTATGTAACAATAGGTGGTTTAACATGTTCAAGTTTCTAAAAAGCATATTTGTGACAAAGGAAATAACAAAAGAAGAAGTTGCATTAATCAACCTGCTCATTTGGTTCAATGAGAAAGCAGATGCGCATTTTGCATCATCAAAGGATTTATTGTTTGATAATTATGGCTATCTTAATGCAGAGCTTGCTAACATCAATAATACTGTGTCTGAGCTTGCTTCTGCGCAGATAGATGATGAAGAGAAGGTTGAAGCAAGAGTCAAGCAGATAGTGCTTTCCCAGCGTACTAATTTTATCCGCGCAATGACTGTCTTTACAAGAGATTTTGGGAGCAAAGTTCCTAAAGATTTTACATATAACTCTGCGCTATCATTCTGCAATGAAGCAAATATTGAGCTTGATAATCTCAGCAAAAGCACTATAAAGAGCTTTTACACTGCGCAGCATCTGTTCCATACTTATGTCGAGAGGATTGGAAAAAGCATTGCTAACCTTTCAGGTTATGTAAATAAGGTAAGGAATGAGTTAAAAGCTAAGGAAGCTGAAAAATTATCTGCATTAAAGACCAACATCCAGGATCTGCTTGAGAAAAACGCGTCTAAAGACAAGCTGATTGCAGCTCTAACACAAAAACAGTTGGAGCTTCAGGATCTTGAAAAGCAAAAACTGCAGGTTGAAAACAAGCTTGTCGATTTGCAAAAAAGCAAGGTCTATAATGATTATCTGCGCTGCAATGATGAGACAGAATTTGCGAAAAAAAATCTTGCTGCTGCTCAAGATGAGATAACCTCTTTTTTTGAGCCGTTGACAAGGGCATTCAAGAAATTCGCGCATATTACAGTTATCGAGCAGAAACTGATCGCAAAATATGCTGAAAGCCCGATAGATGCATTGAAAGAGGATGCCAGCAATACAAATTCTAAATTTAAGATACTCAGCGTATTAGAGAATCTTGAAAAGAACATAACTGCAGGCAGCGTTGAACTGAAAGACAAAGAAAAGGAGAAAGCCCTTGCCAGGATAAAAGAGATGAACAAGGAAACTCTTAAATACAAGCTAGAGAGATTAGAAAAGGAAGAGTCTGCTCATAAGGAAAATGCAAGAAAACTTTTGGCATTTCCGGTGTTGAAAGAAAAAGCAACCATGGAGCATGAGTTTGCTTCTGTGAGCAATAAGCTAAAGCTTGCTCAAGATGAGCTTATTGTATTAGAAAGAAGAAAAGATATAAACTATGAGGAATTGCAGCAACAGATCGTTGATGATGTGAGAGATGTGCTTAGTATCGAGTTGACTGTATTATGATAAATTGAGCTTTTGAGACAAAACAATGGCAATCGCAAAACAGATCCCAGACGAGATGAAAAGATACGCAAAACAGTTTGACATAGATGTTACTCAAACTTTAGCTGATAACTCAATTGCAAACATAGATGGAAATATATTTCTGACAAACAGAGATTCACTGGAGATTGCTGAAGAGATTATGAAGAGAAGCAATGAAAGCCCTTATGCCATCGGTACATTTTTAGGTAATATTAACACTGGAAAATCTAATCCTAATTCCAGCACTACAAATTCATCTAAACAATTTATCCCTTCTCCAGCTTTTCCAGACTTGCTTTCAGAAAAAACACAAAAGAAAGTTAACATAAACTCAAAAGCAGAATGGCTCTTCCTGTGTGGGAGAGATGTATTTGAAACCTCTATGATGAAGAATAATTCTGGATTAAGCAGCTCTGAATTAAAACCTGGCAATCTAGTCCTTGTGCAAAATGAGAAGGATGAAAATTTAGGGGTTGGCAGGGTAGGAGAAAAGATGGTAAAGAATCTGCTGGATAAAGGGAGTTATCTGAGGGACGAGAGGTAAGTATGTTTGTATAGATTTTTTAATTTTCCTCTAACATCTCATTGCTTTATATCTTTTCATCAAAAACTTATTTTTAAGGACAGAATCCTCAATTCAATCTATCTTCTAAAACATATATAAAAATTTATCTTGGCTGAGAGTTTAATCCACTGTAATCTAATAGTGTATTCCTTGTTAATCCTTCTAATGGTGTTGGAGATTTATTTATGACTGCTATCTCTCGATAATTTGGCATAAACCATACATCTACTGCCTTTCCTTTTCGCATATCTGCATCTGATAATGCTATTCTAACTCTATATGGGTTTGTAGTAGAAGGTTCTAAAACAAAATCTAAGTCTCTGAGTCTTTGCTTTGCGGATTTAGCAACTGATATGTATGATAAAATAATACTTCTTGCATTGCCTAATCCAAATGCATCTATTTCACCAGAAGACATATATTTGCCATCAGGTAAAACAACTGATTCATTGCTAAATCTAACTCTAATATATTCTCCAGCATTTAAATCGTCAGTTGAAAGCGCTAAATAAATCTCATCTTGGTAAGTGTCATCTATTCTAGATACTAAACCTATATCATTTAATATCTCTTTTCTTACTTTTTTTATCTCTCTTAGAAGTCCTGAAATTAGATCTCTAGTTAATCTCTCAATTGGTATATTCTTGTAAGTACTTGACATAATACTGCCTGAAGCAGATAGGTGAGGCAAATCTATACCATCATAATGACTATTAAAACCTGTAACTAATCTATTTCCTTTAGCTAATTCTTCCTCAGATTCTGCAATTTCTATATACGGTGAAAGTGGATTATCACCAAATCTAACAGCATAACCTAAATTAGACAATATTCTTCTTGCTAATCTGGCATTTTGTTTAGAATCTTCAGTTTGCTGTGCCTGTGCAGATCCAGCACCTGTTAAAATAGGTACTGGTGTTAATGCTAGAATTGTTGCTAACGTTCCTATTCCAAAAGTTGTTAGATTTGACCTTGACATAACTCTTCAAGAAACCATATTTCTATTTAAATATTTCGCATTTTTAACCACTTTTACATGATAAAATCAGTATTTTCAATCCAAACTTTTTTATATCTCCTATCTATTACACAGTTCTATTAGGGTGAGGTGAATCTTATGGGGAAAAAATCAAGGAACATATTAAAACTATTTTCGGCAATATTAGTTCTGTCTTTATTGTTTATTGCAGCATGCACTAGTGCACCAGAAACTTCTTCTGTAGTTCCAGCATCTTCTGGCGAAGAAATTCCTATTTCAGCTAACATGCCTGTGTCAGGTTCTGAGGTCAAAGAGGCAGTTGTTGTACCATCTGTGGATCAGACTAACTCAGAAGATGAAATCAAACAAGAATCAACTGCCTCAAGTGAAGAATCTAGTTCTGCTGTAAAAGAGATTACAATGTCAGCAAAAGCATGGGCTTTTGAGCCAAGCACAATTGAGCTTAACAAAGGCGATAAAGTCAAATTAACTGTGACTGCAACAGATGTCAAGCATGGAATAAGTATCTGGGGAATAAACAAAAGATTAGAGCCAAACAAACCTGAAGTGATTGAATTCACTGCAGATGAGGCTGGAGAGTTTCCTTTCTTCTGCACAGTGTATTGCGGAGATGGGCATAGCTCGATGAAAGGAAAGGTGGTTGTAAGGTAACTAGTTTTGTCGCTGATATGGCTTTAGTTTACAAAAAAAACTTTAAGGCTGCGCACATTTTGAAAGTCTTTATCAGTTGTAATTATTGGCAGGCTATGGGAAATGCAAATTGATGCAATAAATATATCTGTCTTATTTATCAATTTTCCTTTTGCTCGTAAATCCTCTTCTAATTCTACACTCTTAAATGCAGCATTTTGATCAAAAGATATAATATCCAAGATAGTTAAAAAAGCTTTAGCTTCTTCTTTTTGTTTGCCTTGAAGACCTATAAGAACCTCATTTATGCTAAAAACAGTTGTAGAAAGTGCTTCATCACCGTAATTTTCTTTAATAATTAAGCCTTGTCTAGTGCCTTCTAATATATGGATAATTGCAGAAGAGTCTAGTACTGCCATCTTATTTTACACCTATAGCATTTAATTTTATTTTTTTTATTTCAAAATCTTTGTCAACTTCAGCTTTTCTTTTCTTTATTTTATTAATTAAGTTAGCAGCTTCAGTCTCACCGCCTTTAAATATTCCAAAATACTTATCAATGAGCTTTGTTCTATCTTTTGTTACTCTTAATATCACATCAGTAAAGCTTTCATTTCCGTATTTTAATGTCTTCAATGCATCGTATGCATTTTCAGTTATTGTTAATGATTTTATTACCATTTTAGTCTCCTTAGGGTTATCTATTGCTTGTAATCAATTATCTAGGTTTATTACACTTAAGGGTACACTTATATTTAAATATTGCTATACTCTAGAATATAAATTTACTCAAATTCATTCACTCAATCTCAGCAATGTATCATGCGTTTTGACAATATCCTTCTCTTTCACATAGATTAAGAAATCAGGAGGAGCTACCAATAACTCAGCAATATTGATGTTATTCAATGAAAGCTCATTTGCCATCCTTGCAAGAACTCCTTTTGTGGAGATCGCTTTTTGGCTTAAGCTTACGCTGATCTCACTTAAATCATCCTCAACATTTACCACATACTTTTCATTGAACAATCCAAGAACCTTATCTTTCTCAACATTATCAGTCAAAAGCTTTATTGAGTTTGGGCCAGTCACAAGCTTGATATGATAACTGAGCTGATGATTGTTTTGTAATTCTACTAATTTAGGCAGCTGCTTGATTGCATCCAATCGTAAGCTTACACATACAACATTGTTTTTTGTTGAGATTATGCTATTCTTAAAAACACTTACAACATCATCTTCTACAAAGCTTTCGCTGCCATCATATCGTCTTATAGCGCTTATAACACTGTCTAAGCTAGCTTTAACGCCGTATTTCTTCATGAAGAATTTAGCTAGCCCTCTAATATTGATTATATCTCTCTTTAAGCCTTTCTGTATAGAGACATCTGCTGATATTAGCTTCCACACCTGTTGGTTTACACTGCTCATCCTGTTCAAACTTTGAAGTTTAGCGCTTATATTTAAAGGTTTCTGTTTTCTACCTAAATACGTCAAAAACAGGTTAAATTTGTCATTTATCACTGAAAACTAGTATTTTTGTCATCAGGTTTATATAGGATGCTAGCTTCTATCTTGTTTAACTATATCGAGGTGACTATTAGCCATAAATAAAAACTAGAAAAACAATCAGTATAATAATAGCAAAATATCGATTATATTTACGTAAAAAAGTTACATATAAAAAAGGTGTTAGTAACAGCAAAGCTGAATATAGCAACACGAGTCTTGAGAACAATGAAAAATAAAGCAACTACCTATGCAGTAACCCTAGCAGATAAAACTTTAGGGAGATTTAATGAAGCGATAGATAATCTGATTTCTATTTATTTAACACCACTGAATCTGGACACAGTCATCATTCCAGTCATTGGCTGTTGATTTTTTCAACATTATACATCAATTTTGACTTAATTTCTTTTGATGCCATAAAAAAGAGCGTGATAAGAGCTTAATGATACGCTAATAAAAATATTTCAGCAATAATACGACAAAAAATAAAAAAACTAAACGTGAGCAAAAATGGCAAATGATAATTTCATATTGGAATTTTCAGACGGAAATTGGTATAGAGATCCTAATACTGGGCAAATCAAGGGTTGTCGTGGAAAATCACCTGCTCCTAATTTTATGGGCAATGGAAAGGCAGCAGATTTAGAGCATAGAGTTAGTGGACATGGTTCTAAGTCATCTGATCCAGAAGAATTATTCTTTGATACTGCAGAACAGCCTAAACCAACTCCTCAACCTATTACTCCAGAAGCTGAAATTGAGAGAAGAAGAACAGATTTGAAAGCAACGTTTGAGAGAGAATACTTCGTACCTACCACTCCTTTTCATCAGACAGTACGAGACCTTAGACCTGAACATAAAAAACTTTATGAGGGGTATCTAATAGATGCATTATCAAGAATGGAGCACTGCCTATTTTTTCCTTCGACAAATCTGCAGAATTATCAAGAGAGATTTTCCAGATTAAATCAGTTAACCTCTTCAGATGACATGATGGCTAGAGCCAAAAACCTAGGCATGGATGTTTTTAAGGCATTGTTGTATTTGAAGGCTGCGTACGATGCATATGGTGGAAATTCAGACTGGATTCCTGTCGATAAAGAGGTATTGAGGCAAAGATATAGGGATGATTTGACAGATGCAAAAATCCAATTTGAAAGGCTTTTGACACAAGTCCATGTTTATGTCGGCAAGGCAATCGAGAGAAAAATGCAGAGAGAATTTCAACCAGTATATAGCAATACTCCTCTAGCAGCAATGCAAGTAAGGTCATAATCTAATAAAAGTAAAAACAAAATGACAAACAGACTTCACTTATCAAGAATTGCACCCTCAGAGAAGACACTGTTTGAGAAGGTACAAGCAATCTATCAAAATAATTCTCTAGATGATATAGCAGGCTCTGCACCACAAAATCCTGCGCATGCAAATTCAGTTGAAAGAATATATCATGTTCCTGATCTCTTAGTCTATATTCTAGAAGGAGAGTCTGCAGAATTATATAGGGTTACTTTCAGCAGGACTTCAGATGGCAATCCTAGAATAATTGCAGGAAAGCCTGTTTCTATTGCAACCAAAGAAACCATGTTAGATGTTAAGGGAGATGTAGTATTTGAAACTTTATCTGCAACAGATGGCAAATTTGAATATGATGATAATTTCAGAAAACTGGTGAGAGACTATGTACACCAAAATAATCTTGCTTTATATGAAGGAATGAAGGATGGAACTGATTCCCCAATGTCTGCTGACGATATAATCGCTGCTTGGACTCAATTTCATTACACAAGTTATAAACAGCATATTTCAAAAGCACAGTCAGGAGATAACTCCTCTCAAGCAATGCATCAGGGCATAGATGCACTTGATGAAAATAAACACAATTCAGAAACTCTTAAATCAGGTTCAGATACTCCTACACAGAATACAATAACTCCTGAAAAAGCTCTAACAACTTCATTAGCAGATAGGATAAAAGGAAATCCTGCAAAACCATCTAAAGATGGTCCAAGGCTTACTGATCTATATGTTAATATACGCGGTAAGCATTATTTTTTAGAGTTTTCAAGGTTTGAAGATGGGTCTCCTTTTATGTATGAGGATGAAATAACTGGATTAGTTATGCCAATGGGTATGTTTTATGTAATGCCAGATAAAGATACTAGATTACTTTTAGGCGATAAGGTTTATGCGCATGTAGAAAATATACAGCCTAATGCAGGACCAGATTTTGACTTTTATCTCAAGCTTGAGCAATTAAATGAGAATCCTGATCTTAGCATTTCAGTGATAGGTGATGAACACAGCACAGATACTGAAATATTGAAGAGAGAGCTTTACAACCATCTCCGCAAATACAGGGAAGATGTAATAGCAGCATCTTCAGCTCCTAAAAAAGCACCTGAAGTAATAACAAATGGCAATCCGTTGTCAATCTATAATCCTTCAGCGGTTAAAGGATTTGACTGGCATGAGAGTGCTAAATTTGACTGGAAAGCAGCCTGGAAAAAAATATCATAATTATAACAATTGTATAAAATAAAATGAATAACTTGACCCTAGAGATTGTAAGGGACCTTGAAGCAAAAATCAGGCAAGATCCAGATGTTCCTAAAGAAAGAATAGATGCATTAGTTGCAGACCCTTCTCTTTTCTCTCCTCACATTGTTCAGTTCGAAAAACAAGGTTATACCCTCTCTGCTGAAGTGATCAATTACGATGGGCATTTTTTCTATCTTAGGCAGTTCACCATTAAGGATGAAAAATTTAAGCATGGAGATAAAGAAGAATGGCTCTCTGGAGTTGTTGTCACCCTTAGGGATATGTTTGATAGCTTGATTGAATATGAAGATGAACAGCAAGGGCTCAAAAGACACTTTTTTACAGAACAGATAGGGAAAGAGAAAGATAGTGCAGCTAAATATCGTGTGATAGAAGCAAATTCCAATGGTGAGATTAAGATCTATACTCAAGAATACAATTCACAAACAAATGAAACTACTATTCCTGTTACAGTATATAAGCGAAGAGCTCTTGGAGAAGCTATAAATCATGCATTAGATGCTTTAGGATACGATGAAACAGAGCTAGTTCTAAAGCCATCATTTAGGGATCTTCACAGGATGACTTATCAGGATTTAGCAAGCTTATTAGATCCTTTTGAGAATGATCCAGACAAAGCATTTTCTGAAATAACTACAGATGTTGTTGGCTCATACAATCTAAGTTTAAAATTACGCCAGGTAGCCATTGACCCTATCTCAAGCGAGCCTGTTTACGAACTGTTTAGGATTGAATTGGAAGATCCTGAAGAAAGCATCTATGGTGATGAAGCAAATGATGGATATGATGATACTCAACTAAGGGAAATCAATGGTCTAGTAAAAAGATTAAACGATCAATTTAGGAATGAAAATAGAGAAGCAAATTTTACGTTCACAGATCATGTAGATGGAAGTGCTTATGGGCTTGAGCCACAGATGTTTCCAGATACTTTTGACGATGGTTTTAGTTCAGAATTTGAACCAAGAGCCGATGATGGTAGGAAGTATGCTGACAAAAAGGAGGTCTCATTTACATCCGGCAATGCTTATGCAATCAGATTTTACAGGGAAGAAGTTCCTGGAAAGGAAACAGATGCACCATTATTGCTGACTAAATCCCAGATATTAGTGCTTGCAAATGCTTTGATGAGCCATAATCACAGAAGCAAGATAAGTTATGGTGCAACCAAATAATACAGATTTTCATATCTATGCATGTCATTTAATGAAATTGTACAAAGCATGTCTTCAAAAGGTATGTGCTTGCATATTTTTTGTCAATAAACATATAAACAACCTCTTATCTTGGTTTTTTGTCATTACAGATCATCTGGGTGAGTGAAAATTTATGATAGCATTGAAAGGTTCATTAAGAGAGCTGAACAGGAAATTTTCTGAAAATTTAGACAGGCTAGTTAGTGCAGGTCAAATTAATTCATATTCTAATGTAGACTTTTTCTCTGCCTTTGCTAAGGGAAAAGTTGATGGTACGCCTGTAAGTTCTAGTGTTGGGGGTTATACTTTAGAAGCTAAGGTATATAATCATCTTACAGAAGAAAAAGATACTCTTAATGCAGGCGCAACTACTGCTACAGTAGATGAGAATACAATCAGGCATATCTATTATGTTCAGGAAATAACTCTCAGAGATTCGAGTTTTGAGCCTAAAGATGTAAAAGAATGGATGAAAAAGGTAGACCAAAATCTACCTGTAGTATTTGGATATGGTTTTGATCATTCAAGGAAATTATCAAATAAAGATAAAAGCGTATACTGTAGAGCATCTCAAAATCAAGAAGGCAGTGTTTCAACAGACATAATTGAAGTCTGCTCAGATGGTACAATAAAGCATTATGCTGTAAACAAGGAAAATAATCTTATCATGCGTAAGATTGAGCGCAGTCTTTTAGAAACTTATGCATCTAATTTAGCAGCTTTGTTGATGGATCCTGCAGATTTAGGTCAAAAAAAAGACAAGCCTCTTACTGATTTTCAGCAGAGGGCAAAATTAAGCAGAGAAGATCTGACTGCAGGAATAAGAAAAATGCCTTCAGGAATGGATTTTTCTCTGGTCTCAACTGACAAAAGCCCTTATGCAATCAGCGTTTATTTAAATCATGCCGGAGATATATTTACTGAAACTGAAGAAGGTGTTACTGTAGCTGAGCCAGTTTACTGGGTTAAGACTATTTCTGTGATGGATAATAATGATAAGAATACTAATGCAGATGATCAAGCAGATGATGACTTAACTAAAAAAATTAATGCAATCAATGATAGATTAACTGCAAAGACAAAATTATTCCTTGAACAATATCAGCTTTTAGAAGATAATGATAATATCACTATAAAAACCAGAGGCGGTGATATTACCTATCAAGCTAGAGAAGAGATAAAGCCAGTAGCGTCTGCATATGATGGAAATGCAGTTACGGTCTATTTCAGAGATGCTAGTGTGCAAAAGCCAAAAGAATTTGAGTTTGTGCCTTTAACTCTCCATCAGATTAGAAGGCTTGCTAATGGCTTGATGTATATCTTGGACCGTACTTTGAAAGATAAATTAAAAACGTCAACTAAAGCAGCTTAAGAAAAAAAATATCCAATAGCTTAATTTGATTCCAAAAAAATACCTAGCCTACAATTAAGATAATATCCATTTAAATCGGAGTAAGGTTATTCGATATTATGGATATAGTTATCTGATAGAGATATAATCATCTGATAGATATTTAATAATATAATCTAATTGGTGCATGACAGGATGACAGCTTTAACCCTTGAGCAGCTTGCATTGCTTGATACTGAAATAGTTTCTGGATTTTTTGATGCAGTTGAGACGAAGATTGCAGATAAAGAAATTTTATTATGTAAACTAGAAGATGTGCAAGGCGCTATAATGTCACCTATTAAGTCAGGAACACATCCAAAGCACACAAGAGTTGTATATTCTCAGGAAACAGGCTCAACTGATAAGACCATTCCTGGATTTGAAATATCTGCAAATGTCTATGGCTATCAGTCAGATAAGATTCTGATCGGAGCGCTTGAAGTCAGAAAAAAAGATTTCAAACCTGAAGATACAGGGACATGGCTTGAGGAAATTGCTAAAAAAGTTTCCGCTGCATTTGGCACCAGATATACTATAGTAGACAGGAGTGATGATGAATATATTGAGCTAAAATTTGCTGATACAAGGCTTAGAGATTCACTTAGAAGTTATATGGTAATAACCCTAGCAGCCACTGGAGTTGTGCAGATGAGATTTTATCTGAAAGATCCTTATGACGGAATTCAAGATAGAAATCTAGCATGGCCTGCAGCATTAAGCCTAAAAGAAATCCGTGATGGGTTTTACAGGATGTTCCAGCTGCTTGAGCCTGAAAATGTGGAGATTCGAAATCCAGCTGATAAGCCGCTTTATGAAAAGCTCCAGCTTACTAATGAAGCATTAAGAGAAGGCTTAAGCCTGGTAAGCGACACACAACACATTGGAACGATAACAACTGACTGTGGTGCGCCATTTGAGATACTATTAGCTTTAAAGAAAAAAGGAGTTAATTGGCAGAGCCACGAGGCATTATATGAAGTTGAAAGAATAAAAATAAAATATCTTGATCCTAAACCATATGGAGGGCATGATACAAAAGTAAGAGCACAAGTAAGAAAAGAATCAAGGCATGCAATCAATAATCTGCTAAATTTTTTTGCAGGTGAGTTTGATCATACAGCATACATTTCTCCGTTCTTTCAAGATGCATCAGAACAGCAGCCTGGAGAAGCTTCAAGTTATGCAGAACCAGCTCTGGATTTGCCTGTGCCTGATGATGATGGGGATATTTCATTCACACTTCCATCAGAAAATTATGAAGAAATAACGCCATTTACATCTGTTGATGGAGATACAGATAGCGTGGTTGAAGATGCTCCTAAACTAAGCCTTGATGCACGTATTTTTGACAGGGTAATGCCTGTGGTCAGCGTCAGAAATGGCAGGACAATTGACATAAAATTCTGCGCAAAAAGCAGTAATCAGTCTGCAGCTGCACCGCATGCGCTTTATCTGACTAGTCCACAACTAGAACTAATTACATATAGGATGGCTGTAGTTCTGCACCGCGCTGAGGGATTTTATCATGCTATGGCAAGAGAAAATAAGTGATTATATAATTATGTCAATAACATTTATAAATAACCTCTAAAACTTCTTGAGCTTATGGCAATAGAAAATCTATTGATAGATAGGATGGAGCTAAAGGTAAGTAAACGCTTGTCTAACAATCGTTTGTCTCATTTCCCAATAGATGTTAGAGTAGATACCGAT
>Ga0209211_10002795_pt1 | contig 29430 bp, 21 predicted proteins | sample RifGroA2_FD_183992 | JGI IMG/M metagenome (GOLD analysis project Ga0209211, IMG submission 183992) | Groundwater microbial communities from Rifle, Colorado, USA - Groundwater A2 (SPAdes) (version 2) | ecosystem: Environmental > Aquatic > Deep subsurface > Groundwater | place: Rifle, Colorado...
AGGGAGATGAAAGGCTATCAGCAGGGATGACCTACCAACTCATTACATAGAAGTTGAATAGCAGAAGAACGGATAAGTGGCAGGTCGGGGCTTGACTTTGTTAAACCAGCCTGACCCTCTCATTGGATACTTTAGGCCTTGCCCCATGCATTGTTCAACGCTATACTGCAATTTCCAAGTCGATACGATCATAGTTGATAACAGGCGCAGTTCTTTGTCCGACCTCGATCTTCTCAATAAGGCCGATTTGTTCCAGATACTTCACATCTACAGTTATATTTTTAATATCCCGCTTTGCCATTCTTGCAAGCTCGTTAATTGATATGGGCTTTTTTAGTTTGATCATGTGCAAAAGTTCCAGTCTTTTCGGGGTCAGGGCCTTCCTAAAAGCCTCAAAGCTCGTGAAGTAAAGACCAGTCTCTTTCTTTACCTTCTCCCCTCTCTCAACAGCCTCGGCCTTACCCGCGAAATCCCTTAATGCTGTTTTCAAGTCTTTAATGCCAATTTTGATTTTTTTTACTCTCATAGTTCACCTCTCTTGAACTTTTCTATGTCCCTGTGAAAATCTTGTACCAGTTTCCAGACATCGGTAAATCTATACGGTTTTTCTTTGCCCCGTATATGTCTATGGTCTCCCTTACCCTCCGCATTATCATATCCAATTACACGCTCTCCGGCGTTGATATATACCAATGAGTATTTAAATCCATGAGGCTTGTCCGACGAGGGCTTATGCAGCTTCCACAACGTCATTTCAATAGTATTCCCCTCTTCATCAACAACCTTTGTATGTTCTAAAAGCTCGGCCTTCATGTACTGGTATTATATGCCATTAGTAAGAGTTTTTCAAATAATCATTTCCCGCTCCCTTTCCTACTCGGATCATAGGTCCTTCTTCATTTTTTCGATTTCTTCGTAGGCCTTTTTCCCGCAGTCAGGACAGATGCCGTGGCTGAACAGGGCATCTGAATGTTTACTTATATAAACTTCGATCTGGTTCCAATATCCTTTGTCGTCCCTCACTTTTTTGCAGGACGCGCAGATCGGCAGCATGCCGCTTAACGTCCTTACATTTGCGAGGGCTTCCTTCAGCTCTCCTATCAATCTTTCCCTTTCAGCCTGCTCTATATGCAATTCCTCAAGCGTCCTGTGCAGGATGTCCTTTGAACGCTCGATCTCCGCAGTATTGCGTACCATATTGAGCACATATGCTGCGAACATTATCGTAAAAAGCACGCCAGCTGCAAACGCTCCAAACGCATGCCATTTTTGCTGTGCTGAAAGATATCGCGGAGTAGAGGTAAAATCAAGCCGCCATTTACGATCTGCTACGTCAAACGTCTTTGACCAGTGCAAACCGGCGATACCTGAAGCAATATTCATAGAGCTGGAAAACAGCAGCCTTTCATCATGTAAGGCAGTATTATCATAAATAGTAAATTCAATTCCAGACAGCATAGCTTCTTTTAACGTTGCTTCAATCAGATCACCAAGCCTGAAAACCCCGATGGCAAACCCGGTAAGATTTTCCCTGCGCTCTTCAATTGTATTATGCGGATGTCCTTTACGATACACCGGCTGAAAAACCAGGAAACCGGACTGCTGTCCTTTTTCCTGCACCAGTTTGATCCTCCCTGTAGCAGTCATCATCCCGGTGTCCCTCGCCTTTTCGAGCGCCTTCATGCGTACCGGATTTGATGAAAGATCAAAACCCATGGCCGCCTCATTCCCCTTAAGCGGTTCGAGGAAATAGACAGGATAATATTCTTTTCGCTGGCTGGCAGTTACTATATTATTTTTTACATCCAGTTCTTTAAACCTGAAACTTACAATTCCGTCCCTGTGGGCCGCAGACTCCAATTCAGCGCGTTGTGGACCCGGCACACGCGGTATCCATTCAACTGCCTGAATGCCGGAAATGTTAGGCACTATACTGTCAGCAAATGTGTGGAACTCATCCCTTGTAACTTTCCTGTCAGATGTAAAAAGCCCTTCAACAGCATAGAGATCATCCATGTTTTCCCTGATGTCCTTTAGCAGACTGACCGCAAGGTCGCCGGCCTCATTATTAAAATTATCCTGGATAGCAGTGAACTCCAGCCGTTGCACAAGAGTAAACATAACGACGGAGAGCATTATACCTGAGTAAATAGTGATTATGACCGGAAAATGTTTTTGCAGGTAAGATTCTCCTGCTATCTCTTTGTCCTGTACTTGCAGTTCCTGAAGCCGCAAAACGGCAAAAACCAGGCCAAACCCTATAAGTAAGAACGCGGCTGCAGTCGGCAATGCCACTGGTATGATCGTCCCTCCATAAAGGAAAGGTGTTCCAAACCAATACGCCACTATCATTGCTGCGCTTGCCGATGTCGTAAGGGCAGACAGGCCGACCGCAATATATCTGGAATTAAACCATCTGAGCGGGAATGAAAACAGGGACAAGGAGGAAAGACCTGACAATAAAAAAATGGACGCCGTAACCGGCGACATACGTCCAATAGGGACCCCACGAAAAGTTTCGGATGTGCGGGACAGAATTTTTTCTATCCCTATGTCAAAACCGGTGACAAACTGGAGGAGTACAAGAGAACTAAACAATATGACAAGTACTGCAGCGCTCTTCGCATATCGCCTGACAAACAGATAAGCATTCCACCTGATATGCAAAAATAATGCGCTGCCGAGCGCCGTGAATAAAAACGCAGTACTCGGGGCGGTCGGTATATAGTCATGACCCGGCGCTGCAAGGACCTCTATCTTCAGCAACCAGCCGGTCAGAATAACAGCCCCTATTAATGCTGTTATAAAAGCGCAACCCTGTGCAGCGATATTGTAAAAGTCCCTTATTCCCCTGGTGTAATTTTTTGAATGCATAGATAAAATCTTCCTCAATTGAGGATATTGCATTTTAACAAGAGTGTCAATGTGTTGTTAAAACGGTTTTCAGGGCCTCCCGGAAAAATCAAAACAGACAGCGCATAGTATTATAGAGGCCCTAACCTGTAATAACGGTCAAATCCCGAAATAGTCGTTCTGTCTTGTGGAACTCAGGACACCTTTCCATAAGGCGCCGTCCAGGTCTATCTTCTGGCGTTCGTGTGTTGCAATATTGATCGGCACGTGGGTGAAATAGTTGTTCCAATGACCTATGACGATGCTGGTCTTTCCGGCCATGGCCGCATGGATCGCGTTCTCAGCCAGCAGGTAACAGAAGATCGCGTCAGAAGAAATAGCGGCCACGCTCCGGATGTGATAGCTGGGGTCAAGATATTTGATCGAGACATCACGACCGGACCTTTTGAAATACCCTCCGATTTCATCCTTGAGAAATACCCCTACATCATGCTTCAGGATGTTCCCTGATGCGTCCTTTTTCATTTCAGTTGCCCTGAACAGGTCCTGCCCCGCGCCTTCAGCCACAACAATGACTGCATGATTGGCCTTGTCGAGCTTCCGCTCAAGTGCCCTGAAAAGCCCGTGTTCCCCTTCAAGTGTGAGGTCAATTTCAGGGACCAGGCAGAAATCCACAACTGAATTTGCCAGGGTCGCTGCTGCTGCGATAAAACCTGAGTCGCGGCCCATGAGTTTGACTATGCCTATGCCGCTGTCAGCCCCCCCGGCTTCATTATGGGCTGATGTGATTATGTCTACAGCAGTATGGACTGCTGTTTCAAAACCAAAGGTCTTCTCAATAAAACTGAGATCATTGTCAATGGTCTTGGGAATGCCGATGACGCTGATTAACAATTTTCTCCTGAAAATCTCATCAGCTATGGCCCTTGCGCCGCGGAGGGTACCGTCGCCTCCAATGCAGAAGAGCAGGTTGATGTTCATGCGCTCCAGCGTGTCTACCATTTCAGCAGCATCCTGGTTCCCACGGGAAGACCCGAGTATGGTGCCCCCCGACTTATGTATTTCATCAACTGTCAGGGGAGTAAGCTGGATGGGCAAATGGTTATACTTTGGGACCAGGCCCTGGTAGCCATATTTAAATCCCAGGATGGATTTTACGTTATAGTCATGGTAAAGGACTGTAACAAGCCCCTTAATGACATTGTTCAGACCGGGACAAAGGCCTCCGCAAGTAATGATGGCCGCATTGCTCAAGGCAGGCTCATGGAAGATTCTCGTTCGCGGACCTGCCTTCTGAAAAGCAGGAAAGACCTTCGCTTTATTCATAAGCATATTGATATTCTTCACCTGGCTGGCAAAGGTAATCTGTTCGTTATCGTCTACAAAATCCCTTCCTCGGACCGGGGAGTCTATGGAACATTCCCCAAGGGATTGCACCTCGAATTTGAAATCATCAGGGGCCTGCAAAACATTAGCATAGATCATAAGTCCCTCCAATCTTCAATTATTCCCATTTTCGCAATAAAACTTACCAGCAAGTTATAAATATTGGTTTATTATATCATTTCATTTAAAATATACAGATGAAATTCAGGATTGATCTGCACGTGCATTCGAAATACAGCGGAGACAGCAATGCCGAGCCCGAGGAAATAATTATCCAGGCCATTGAATCAGGCCTGCAAGGCATCTGCTTTACGGAGCATTATTCATACGAGGCATCGGGACCGGTCGAGAGGTTGAGAGAAAAATATGCTGACAGCATCAGGATATTCAGGGGAGTTGAATTTTCAGCTGAAGAGGGACATTGTCTCGTCTTTGGTGTAAACACCGATAAATTGGCAGACAAGTATATGCCTGTTCAGGCTTTAATAAAAGTTGTCAGCGAAGCAGGAGGGATAGTGATACCGTCACACCCGTACCGTATGGGCCAGGGCATGGGTGATCTGGTCCTGAGACTCGAAGGCCTTTGCGCTGTGGAGGGCTATAACGGCTTCAACATGCCCTCTTATAATTCAATGGCCGTTGAAATGGCAAAGGCAATGGGCCTTTCATATACAGGCGGCTCCGACGCCCACGAACCCGAAGAAGCAGGCCTGTGCTATACCGAATTTGACGATGAAGTAACCTACGACAATTTCATAGAGTTGCTGAAAAAGGGAAACTATCGTGGTATTGATAACAGGAAGCTGGGGGTTCACTAACAGGAGGGCCTCAAATATTTGGCCTCACCGGGCAAACCTCACCTGCAAATACACACCTCAGGCCTCTCGCCAAGAATGTTTATTTCCGAAAATAATCAGCACACCATGTAAACGAAACGACAAAGGCAGACAACCGTGCAGATCGTCAAAGAGGAAATACCAGAAATATCCCCAGAAGTACTACTGTTAACACTATTTTGATTAATGCACCTTGGCCTTTTCAGCTAACCATACCTTGATAAGCGACTGGTAAGGCACATCGCGTTTATTGGCCTCTATCTTGATCTTCTCAAGCAGTGACAACGGCAGTCTTATCGAAATAGACTGCGTGGAAAGTTTGAGGTTCGGAAAACGAGCGCGCCGGGCTTTAGACCAATCAACATAATCGCTGGAATCATGGGTCTCCCAGAATTCCCGCTCTTCGGCCTCTGATTTGAATTGTGGAACTGTTTTAAGTTTCCTGCTCATAGCGTCTCCTCTCTTTAAAGTGCATACTCCGTGCGGAAATCACACGTATTTTTGTTTTATTTGATCTCAGCGTAAAAGTCACATGCAAAAGCCTGCCGTCATTGGTTTTGCCCAAAGCCTGAAACCTAAGTTCGCCAAGAAGGAAAAGATTTACATACCATCTGCCGGGGTAAAAGTTTAATTTGCTCGCTTCAATTTCTCATATTCCGTCTTTAGCTGGTCGTATTCTGCCTTGAGATTCACAAAATTAGCTGTGGTTTTTCTCAGCCTTTCGGTCAGGGCGTTGAGAATTACCCCGAATTCGGAGGATATCCTGTTGACTTCGTGGTCAATAAAGTCCTGGTCAATCAATCCAACCTCAACACTACCGACAGCCATAACAGATGCGGTGCGGGGCTTTTTATCAATAAAACTGATCTCACCGAAGATTTCGCCCTTTGACAGAAAGGCGATGGACACTTTCACACCGTTGATCATTTTTGAAATTTCGACCTTTCCTGAAAGTATCACGTATAACGTTTCACCGTAACTGCCTTCCTTAAAAATGGCCTGACCGTTGGTATAAGTTTCTTTATGAATTATTCTATTCATGGCGCCATAGTGATTGGTTTCTCTAACCTCTATCTATATTTAAATATTAGTTTTTAATGACCTGAATGTCAATGTCGGCCATCAGGAGAATGTGTGCGAGAGAATCATGGGCAGTGAAATTGCCAGTGATCAATTGCCAGTGATATTGACATTCTGATCAGAATTTCCGATACTCAGGGAAAGGGGGTGTGATATGGACGAGGTTTTACGGACAATTAAGCAAAGGCGCAGCATAAGGGATTTTCAGAAAAAAGAAATACCACGCGAATTGATCAAAAAACTCTCGGGTGCTTTGATCTGGGCACCGAGTGCCGGTAACCTGCAGTCGAGAAAATTCTATTTCGTCACTGACCACATATTAAAGAAAAACCTGTCAGCCGCTGCTTTGGGGCAGAATTTTATTGCCGACGCGCCGCTTGTAGTTGTTGGCTGCGCAGACAGAAAAATTGAGGGCAGATACGGTGAAAGAGGCTTCCACCTGTATGCGGTCCAGGATGTCGCCTGCAGCATAATGAATATGATGCTCACAGCCTGCGAAAACGGGCTCGGCACTGTATGGGTCGGCGCTTTCAGGGAGGGAGATGTATTCGAGGCCCTCGATCTGCCCGACAATCTCAGGCCTGTAGCGATTGTGCCGGTGGGCTATCCCTCAAAGGTCCCGTCCGCACCTCCAAGGGTATCCGCTGAAGAGGCGATAAATTACAGGTAAAAACCCTGTTCATTCAGCGTTATCATCACTGTCGTCACTCTTTTCATGATTCTCATTTTTTCGTTGTCTATCGATTCCCAAAAGCAACCCTCCGATAACAGGGAAGACCACCAGAAATCCCACGCCTATTACGAAATTGTGCAGCTTGATGACACTATATAAAAATCCCCCAATGCCAATCAGAACAAATAGCATGGCAATAAAAATCTTGGGATAAGACCTGATTCCCATTTCAACCTGCTTAAACATTACAGCCTCCTCCTTTATATCTCGCTTTTTTATTTTCCAGTAGTAATCTTCTTGTCAGCCTTGAGGACCTGTATATAGGCATCCCTGCCGCAAGACCACATATCAGCAGCCACGCCTTCGGATCGCCAAAATCAGGTACAGGCTTGTTCCAATATGACCTGCCAATAAGGCTCCGCTTAGGCACAGTAGCCGATGCGGAAAGGCTTTTTCCCTTTTGCCTCTTAATCAGCCTTGACCTTTACAGCCTTTGTGTCCCAGACCTTTTCGCAGTATTCCCGTATAGACCTGTCTGAAGAGAATTTGCCGATGCGGGCGACGTTAATGATGGACATACGGGTCCACTGTTCCTGGTCTTTAAAGGTGCGCGCCACCAGGTCCTGTGCATCCATGTATGACTGGTAATCAGCGGCAAGCATATATTCATCCGAATATAGTATCGAATCAACAATCGGTTTAAAGAGGTCCGCATTATCAGGTGAAAAACATCCTGAGGAAATGAGGTCAAGCACGCCTCTTAACTGCACATTTGATCTGTAATACCCTGAAGGGCTGTATCCCTGGTTCTTCAGTTCATATACCTGTTTCGCAGTCAGGCCGAAGAGGAAAAAGTTGTCAGGACCCACTTCTTCGCGTATCTCGACATTTGCGCCGTCAAGGGTCCCGATTGTCAGGGCCCCGTTCATCGAAAATTTCATGTTCCCTGTTCCCGATGCTTCCTTTCCTGCAGTTGAAATCTGCTCGGACAGATCAGCAGCAGGGTATATGTGCTGGCCGTTCTTGACATTGAAGTCCGGGAAAAACACAACCTTCAGTCTGCCTTTCACATCAGGGTCATTATTGATGACCTCAGCGACAGAGTTGATAAATTTGATTATAAGTTTTGCCATGAAATAACCCGGCGCTGACTTGCCCCCGAACATAAAAGTCCGCGGGGTAATATCAGCATCAGGGTCCTGTTTAATGCGGTTGTAGAGGGTGATGATATGTAGTACGTTCAGGTGCTGGCGCTTGTATTCGTGGATCCTCTTCACCTGTATGTCGAACATGGATTCAGGGTCTACGATAATGCCGGTCCGTTCTTTGATGCGGTCTGCGAGATCCTTTTTGTTCTCCAACTTTACTCTGCGCCACTCCGTCTGGAACGCAGGATCAGCAGCAAACTCTTCCAGACGCCTAAGGTCTTCCATCTGCTTAATCCATTTATCTCCGATCTTGCCTGTTATCAGGCCAGCCAGACCGGGGTTGCTTATGACAACCCAGCGCCTTGGCGTAACGCCATTGGTTATATTCGTGAACTTCTCAGGCCAGAGTTCATAAAAATCGCGCAGCACAGTCTGCTTGAGCAGTTCTGTATGCAGTTCTGCCACGCCGTTGATCTTATGGCTGCCGACACAGGCAAGATTTGCCATGCGCACATACTTCTCACCGCATTCGTCAATCAGGGAAAGGCGGCAGATCCGCCCGTCCTCTTCATGATAAATGGCGCGAACATCGTCGAGAAAACGCCTGTTTATTTCATAGATGATCTCAAGGAGCCTCGGCAGCAGTCCCCCGAATAAAGGCACAGGCCACTTTTCAAGCGCCTCTGGAAGCAGGGTATGATTTGTATACGCAAAAGTATTGCGTGTAATATGCCACGCCTTTTCCCAGTCCAGCCGGTGCTCGTCAACAAGGAGCCTCATCAGTTCCGCGACTGCAATGGAAGGATGTGTATCGTTCAACTGGATGGCGTTTCTTTCGTGGAAATTATCAATAGGGTTTTTCCTTATAAGGTGCACCCTTATCAGATCCTGCAGCGAGCAAGAGACAAAGAAATACTGCTGGTTGAGCCGCAGCTGCCTGCCCTGGACCAACTCGTCATTCGGATACAAGACCTTTGTAATGTTCTCAGACGCTACTTTTTCCTGTACAGCTCCGTAATAATCCCCTACATTAAACGCCTTGAAATCAAAGGACTCGCACGCTTCGGCCTTCCAGAGACGCAGGAGATTGACCGTATTCACCAGATACCCCGGCACAAGTGTGTCATATGCAATGCCCTTAACAACATAGCCTGGGACCCATCTGGAACGGTAGTCTCCATTTTCGTCATAGTATGCTTCAGTATGTCCTCCGAATTTAACATCAAAGGAAAGTTCAGGCCGGCCTATTTCCCAGGGGTTCCCCAGGCGCAGCCATTTGTCGGTGAGCTCAACCTGCCAGCCGTCGCGAATGTTCTGCTCAAAGATGCCGAATTCATAGCGTATGCCGTATCCAACAGCAAGGAACTCAAGGGTTGCGAGTGAATCAAGAAAGCAGGCAGCAAGACGGCCAAGGCCGCCGTTACCGAGTCCTGGCTCTACTTCTTTGGAAACAAGCTCGGCAAAGTCGAACCCAAGGTCAGCCACAGCACACTTGACCTCATTTTCAATGCCGAGGTTGATGACATTATTCATGAGATGAGGACCAACAAGGAATTCAGCAGAAAGGTAACTCAAAGACTTGACACTCTGGACCATATAGTTTTCCATGGTCTTCATCCAGCGGTCTATGACACGGTCGCGCACAGTATAGGCAAGTGCCATATACCAGTCATTCTGCGTTGCGACCCTGGGGAGCCTGCCCTGGACAAAACGGAGGTTGTCCATCAGCGCGCATTTGAAGGCCTCGCAGCCAAGAGAGGTACGGACACTTTCCTGTTTTACATGATTTAGCTGCTTTGGCTGCCTGACATCCTGCGTTGTCCTGTTATGCTTTTTCCCCATATCATTCTCCCTTTAACGGGGACTGTCCCCTATTATTCCTGTGTCTGGATTCCGTCTATGTATCCCACTGAATCCGGCGTTATATTGCCGGCATTTCCCTCATCTGTATCTATGTGCATCGCAAGCCTGAAGTTCGGGTGCACACGTATAAGAACATCACCGAATGTGAGCTCACGGCGGCCATTTATTCGGACCTTTACCCTCAGCTTGTCACGCAGGCCGTAATTAAGGGCATCTTCAGGAGACATATGAATGTGCCTGAGGGCACATATGACACCCTTGTCAATTGAGATCTGGCCGTTCGGCCCCTCGAGCACAACTCCCGGAGTATCTCTTACATCCCCGGATTCCCTTATGGGCGGATGGATGCCGAGCTTGAACTGCTCTGTCATCGAGATTTCGACCTGGGTTTCTTTACGGGTCGGCCCGAGCACTCTCACCCGGTCAACCCTGCCTTTTGGTCCGATAAGGTTGACCTTTTCCCTGCAGGCATACTGTCCCGGTTGTGAAAGCTCAAACTCGCTTGTAAGCATGCTCCCCTGTCCAAAGAGCGCCTCTACATGTTCCTGCGAGAGATGTACATGGTGGGCGGAAATCTCTATGGCAACCGGGTTATTCTGCTGGTTGTTCAATATATTACTGATATAGCTGGAACTCAGCACCCGCAGGGTCTCTCTGGCTATCATACGTTCTTCATCCGTGGGCACTACGAGTATTCTTACGGGGGAATCGTCTGCGGATATATCGCAAACCTTTTCAAAACCCGCTGCCGCATGGTTCTTCTTCTCATCTATATTGATACCCATATACCCGAGGCCCTGACAGGCCAGACTGCGGACTCCCCAGCTCCCCTGTCCAATTCCGCCGGTAAAGATGAGCACATCAAGTCCTCCCATGGCGGCAATATATGAGCCTATATACTTCCGCACCTGGTAGCAAAAGACCTTGCTTGCAAGCAGCGCCCTGTAATTACCTTCCTGTGCCGCCTTCTCTATCTCTCGCATATCGTTTGAGACGCCTGACAATCCCAGGAGGCCGCTCTCCCTGTTGATCAGTTTATCAAGATGATCTGCAGTAAAGTCTCCGTTCCGCATGAGATGCACAAGAATGGCAGGGTCGAGGTTGCCGCTGCGTGTCCCCATAAGAAGCCCTTCCGTGGGTGTCAGTCCCATCGAGGTATCAATCGAGCGACCGTGGTCTATGGCGCAGACTGAAGCGCCGTTACCGAGATGGCAGGTGATCGTCTGCAGCTCATTATAAGGCCGCTTCAGGAATTCAGCGGCCTTAAGGGATACATAGGAGTGAGACATGCCGTGAAATCCATACCGCCTGATTTTTTTCTGTTCATACAGTTCAAAGGGAAGACCGTAAAGAAACGCGTATGGAGGCAGTGTCTGGTGAAAAGAGGTATCAAATACTGCGACATGCGCGGCAGATGGAAAGAAAAGTCTCGCCTCCCTGATGCCGGTGACATTAACAGGGTTGTGCAGCGGCGCCAGTTCTGATAATTTCTCTATCTTCCCGATCACTGCGTCTGTTATAAGTTCAGGACCGGTGAATACGTCACCTCCATGCACAACACGATGTCCTACTGCCACCACATCACCCGGGGAAGATATGGCCTCATTGCCCTTTGCCGTCAGTTCGGCGACCATTGCCCCAAAGGCCCTGTCATGACCGCCGCCCGGCAATTCCCGCGTAGTTGCGGCACCCCGGAAGCGGTATGTATGGACCATACTGTCCGAGCCTATTTTTTCTATAACGCCACCGGCGTTTTTTGTCTCATCGGCAGTATCGTAAAGATTATATTTAAGGGACGAAGATCCACAGTTAATGATAAGTATCTTCATCGGCGTTTCGCTTCTCAGCTTGAACCCGTATGGGTCATCACTCCTCCTGAAAGCACATTCAGCAACGCTTTTGTCCTGCGCCTTTTTGAGTCTTTCGGATATCGTCTTCGACATGTACCTGATAGCCGGGGGATATGTAATAAGCACTGTCGAAAAAACCTGGTAGGGTACAATCAGGGCCTTGCAGTGGGTCAGACCGATAACACTGGCAGTTGTCTTGTCGCCGGTCATAAGGGACATCTCTCCAAACATCTCCCCTCGTTTTAAAACTGAAATGCGGTGGTCCTCTCCGCTGTCGTCAGTGACGGAGACCTCGGCCTCTCCATCAATAAGTATTCCCAGGAAACGGCCCTCCTCCCCAAACGACAAAATAGCCTCGTTAGGCTCAAAAGTCGTGACTCTCGATCCTACAATAAGGTTCTCAAGCCTCTCTGAAGGGAAGTCCTTAAAAAGAGGGACCTCTTTCTGTAAAAAATCTAAAATATCCGATGATGTCATAAGCCCCTCATTTCAGCAAATTTGGTAAACCGCTATTGAGTTGGTTTTTTCTTTTCTGCCGTCAGGTCCAGCAACCAGCAGCATGAAATCTCCTTTATCTGCCAGTTTCAGTTTCTTCATTATGTTTTCAGCAAAGACAAAGCTGTCATTAACGTCAAACCTCTCGTTCACAAGGTGCGGGAATACACCCCATATAAGCTGGAGCCTCCTTAATGCCTTCTCTGACGACATCAACGCCAGGATAGGCGCAGCCGGACGGTCAGAGGAAACGACAAGAGCGGAAGAACCGGTGTGGTTCGAGACAATTATGCACCTTACCATCAGGTCCCTGGAAAGCTGGGAGATTGCAGAGCTTACTGCATTTTGCACGAGATTGTCCGTCCTGGTCACCCTTTCCCTGAATAAACCTCCCCGGGTAAAGAACTGATGCGCCTCTGTTTCCCTCAGTATCGAATCCATCATCTGAAGGGCCTCGATAGGATGCCTGCCGGAGGCCGTTTCAGCCGAAAGCATCACAGCGTCTGCCCCTGAGAGGCAGGCTGCAGCAACATCCGTCACCTCGGCCCTTGTGGGTCTCGAATGTTCTATCATGCTTTCGAGCATCTGGGTGGCTACAATAACAGGCTTGTTGTTCCGGATACATGCCTCTATCAGTTTACTTTGAATAAAGGGGACCTTCTTTGCAGGCAATTCAACGCCCAAATCTCCCCTGGCGATCATAATACCGTCGGCAACCTCAAGTATCGCCCCGATGTTATGAAGGGCCTCCGGCTTTTCGATCTTTGCAATAACAGCTATGTCCGCCTTCCTGCGGCGCAGGATGTTTTTCAGGTCTGCAATGTCTTCAGGGCTTCTCACAAAGGAAAGGGCGATATAATCAACCTCTCCTTTAATGCAATATAAGACGTCCTTCCTGTCTTTTGCGGTGAGGGCCGGGATATTCATTTTCGTATCAGGCAGGTTCATCCCCTTATTGTTTTTAAGGGTCCCTCCGCGTATTACTCTCGCCTGCACATTGCCGTCCGATTTTCCTGTCACCCTGAGTTCAAGATTACCGTCATCAAGCAGGATCTGGTCTCCGACCGAGACATCAGACACTATTTTTTTGTACTGGCAGGGGATGAGTCTCTCATCTCCGGTCACTGACGTGGTCGTAATAGTAACTGTAGAATTATCTTTAAGAAGGACACCGTTGTCCCTGAATTTGCCGACCCTGATCTTAGGGCCGCACAAATCACCGAGTATGGCAACCGGCATACGCAGGCCCGCGGAAACTTTTCTGATAGTCTGTATTAAGCGAAGGTGGTCATCAGGATTGCCGTGTGAGAAATTGATCCTCACTACATTTAGTCCTTTCAAAATCATCTTTCTTATCATTTCAGGCGAAGAAGAAGCCGGGCCTATCGTGGCAATGACCTTGGTCCTTCTGAAGAAAAGGTACTTGTGATGCAGGTCTGCATCAAAGATATTTTTGCAACGGTCTGACTGGACAGTCTGTTTCATTTAGCGACCCCCTAATAAGGAGCATCTGAAGTTTCAATTCACAACATTATACCAGATTTGAGATATGAAGATTGCAAAAAATGAGGAGCTTAATCCGCTGCAATACTCTCGCTATCCTTTTATTGAATTGTTCATATACTATATAGGATATGTCAGACAAGAACACGGCAAAGATCGAATGCCCAATTAAAAAGTGCTTCAAGTATGTGGACGCCTGCATGGCATTATGCAAGCGCCAAAAGAAATGCAAGGCGCTTCAAAATTACATCTGTCCGCTGTTGTGGAACTCCTGACCGTTATGACATAATTATACAGTGGTGAACAGGGCCCATCAGGTTTTTATCAATAACCCATCAACGAGAATATCAGATATCCAGGAGAAAAAAGAAATATGCATACCAGCCAAAAAAGAATAATATTATCAGTATTCCTGACAGCAATGGTCTTTGTGCTTTCGTCAACAGCGACTTATGCGAAGACGACGGTAATAACCCATAAAATTACGGTCACGCAACCCGCAGAGGGCGGGGCAATTGCGCCCAGAGGAACAGTTCCTGTCAGGGACGGAAAAGACAAGCTGTTTACCATAACCCCTAAACCGGGATATCACGTTACATCCATAGTAGCGGATACCGGCGATGTTACCGGCTCTGCAACTATAAAAGGCAAGGTTTATAAATATCCGTTTATAGAGGTGACTGCGGATACCCATACCATTACCGCAGCTTTTGCAAAAGACACGTTCACCCTTACAGTAAACATATCGGGTACTGACAGCGCAACCGGAACTGTTGTGGCTGATTCAGGGACCCTCACCTGCAGTGACACTTCCTGTACAGGTACCTACGAATACGGCAATAAAGTAATATTAACGCAGACACCCGGCTCAAATTCGGACATAAAGAGCTGGACTGGCTGCCAGCCTGATTCCAAGAAAAAGACATGCGCGGTCACACTAAAAAAGAACACAACAGTCGGTGCCAAATTCAAAAAACAAGCTGTCGTAAAAGGGAAGATCACGCTTACCGGATCAGTGGGCGCACAAGCCGTAGCGGCCCCTGGTGCAGCATACACGCTCTCGGCAAACAAGGTGGATAAAATAATTGCTATCCAAAGCGAACGCGGCAACCTTAATGAGAACAGTATGCTTTACAGCAAGTCAGCCGCTGTTAACACTGACGGGACCTTTTCAATAAGTCTTGATACCAAGCAGGACTGGCTGCTCATGCTGATGGATTCGACTGCAGCAACAAAAGCCGACCAGTTCGTCGGATATATTGCCCTTAATCCAGGGGCGGGTCTCAGCCTCATGCAAGTGCCTGCAACGGCATCATATGTCTCCTCACTCGACCTGGGAACAGTCACAGCCTCAGGTGATACCTGGCAATCCGAAAAAACAATCAGCAATGCGGACTTCTCACTGACCCAGCAACAACTACTGGATTTGGCCAATAATGATGATACGTTCAAAAGCGTTAAAAACTTTGTAATTAACTATGACGATGCGAGTAATGTCTATTATACACTCCGTCCCGACTTCAAATGGATCGGCAGCTATTCCGGCATTGACGGTGCATTTCAGAAACCCGACGAATATACCTATCGTCACTATCAGTTTCAGCTTGATTCTAATACCACCAGCGTGACGATGAGCAAGATTTGCGGCAGTAACGGACAGGCAAAAATGGAAGTGAAGCTCAGCCCGCCGTCCGATGTGCAGACAAGGAGCGATCAGATGCCTGTTGTGACATATAACGCCGGCAACCCCATGTCGAGTGCCAATGCGACATGCGCGACTGCTACAGATAAATTCATCGAGGCAGGTGGCAATGCCTTTTACGCAACGAATCGTTATGGCGGCGTGTCGCAGAGCTATTACGCCGCGCTTTCGGGCGTGATCCCTGCCGGTTACTGGTTGTATTACGAAGGTGATCAGCTTAAGGGACAATTCGATGTAGCTGTGGCGAGCCCAATTACAAGCGACAACAGGGTCAGGGGATTCATCCCTTCGATCAGGGTGAACAAGGACGGAGCAGGGAAGATAACCTCCGTTGATATCAAGTGGTACTCATGGGACTCTTCAGCGAACGAGTATGTTGAACTCACGGATATCTCCATTCTAAAATACCTCGTCGGAAGCGGCGATGTATATTTCGACAATACTACTGACAATACGAGAACTTACGAAAGCGTCCACTTCGACCCGGCGGTCCAGAAAAGCATTACGCCGTCGAAATACACCTGGTACTTTGGGACTGCTGGCACGCAAAATCTCCAGGTCCAGGGAATAGGCATATTCTACAATTCCGGAGGGACCGGATATTTCTTCGAGTTCTTCAGGTAGGAGAATACGTCCAGGGGAAGTCTTTGGGTGTAATTTGAGGAGATGAACAATGACAATGGACTTCGGCCTTTATTCAAGCAAAGTATGCACTGCCGCTGAAGCAGTCGCCTCAATCAGGCCCGGCAGCCGGTTGTTTTCTGGGACTGCGTGCGCCACCCCCCGCGTCTTGCTCGATGCGCTGGAAGTCCTTAAAGAAGCCCCTGCTGACGTAGTCATTTATTCCTTTCTCACCAATGGCGCAATACCTCTCAGGGATGGACGACCATCATCAAAATACAGGCACAAGTGTTTTTTTGTAGGCAGCGATACGCGGGAAGCGGTCCAGCTTGGAAATGCTGATTACATCCCTATTTCACTGGCGCAACTTCCTGCCCTTATAGAAAACGGCCGTTTTCCGATTGATGTCTCTCTTGTCCAGGTTTCTGCCCCGGACCGTAATGGGTACGTAAGTCTCGGGGTATCGGTTGATATCAGCATGGCGGCAATCCGCCATTCAAAGCGTATAATCGCGGAGGTCAATCCGAACATGCCGTTCACCTTCGGAGATTCCGCAATCCACCTCGATCACATTGACCTCCTGGTGATGAACGACACGCCTGTCAGTGAATATGTTCACCCTCCCCTTGATGATGTTGCCCAACAGATAGCCTCTTATATAGCGGGTATTATTGAAGATGAATCAACTCTCCAGATCGGACTCGGCAGGATCCCCAATGAAGCCCTGCGTTACCTGACAAACCGCCGGGACCTCGGCGTGCACACGGATGTGATTACAGACAGCCTGCTTGAGCTGATAGAGCGCGGCATCGTGACCGGACGCAAAAAGACCCTGCACCGTGACAAGGTCGTAACAAGCTATTGCCTTGGAACAAAACGGTTTTATGACTACCTCCATCTCAACCCGATGTTCGAATTCCGTCCCATTGAGTATATCTGCGACCCTTTTGTCATAGCGCAGAACCGCCGCATGGTGTCCGTGACCCAGGCCTTTGCCGTAGACCTGACCGGCCAGATCTGCACCGACCAGTTTGAAGGCAGGTTTTACGGCGGTGTATCAACTCAGCCGGACTTTCTGCGGGGCGCAGCCAGGTCTCCCGGAGGCAAGCCCATTGTCTGCTTGCGCTCTACAACTGATGACGGTAAATCCACTATCCGCCCTCAATTGCTTCAGGGTGAAGGAGTAGGGGTTTCAAGGTCAGACATCCATTATGTGATTACCGAATACGGCGTGACCTACCTCTTTGGCAAATCCATACGGGAAAGGGCACTGTCCCTCATTGAAATCGCGAACCCTGAATTTCGCCCCTTTTTGCTTGAAGAGGCCAAGCGTCTCGGTTACCTGCCTGTCTCACAGACCCTGAAGAGCCACGGGGCCTACCATATAGAAGAAGAACGCACAATCACCCTCAAAAATGGGAGCGCTGTAAGGCTGCGTCCCGCACGCGCAAGCGACGTCAGCGCGATGTCGGAACTCTTCCACGCCCTTTCAGAAGAGGACATTTATACCCGTTTCTTCAGCCGCCTTAAGACCCTTGCGTTCAACGACGCACAGAGGCTATGCGATGTCAATTTTGAGGACGAGGTGGCTTTCATTGCAGTTACAGGCGAGCGGGAAAACGAAAAGATCATCGGGAGCTCCTGCTATTTTCTTAACCCTTCGACAAACATCGCTGAAGTCGGATACATGGTTGCAAAAGAGTGGCAGTGCGGCGGACTTGGCAAGGCGCTCCAAACCCGCATGAAGGAACATGCGCTTGCAATGGGCATTCGCGGTTTCAAGTCTGAAGTCCTCTGCTCAAATACAAAGATGATCACGCTGGCCCAGCGTGGCGGTGAAAATGTGAAGATGAGCCGTGACGGCGATACCTATGAGATAGTCGTCTATTTCGAGGAGAAAACAGGCTCGGGAGTCTGAAGCGCTAAAGACTTCCGCGCTAATTACCTGTCCAACACATCTCTCACCTTTTTCAGCAGTTCCCTCGGAGATACGGGTTTTGATATAAATTCCAGGCCTTCTTCAAGTATCTTCTTTTTATGCACAAGGTCTGCGGTATATCCGCTTGTAAAGATGACCTTCATGTCAGGCGCTATCTTCCTTATCTCTTCATAAGCCTCGCGTCCGCTCTTTTTGGGCATAACAATATCAAGGATAATCAGCTTTATACTGTTTCGGTCCTCATTGAACTTCTCTATTACATCTTCCCCGTCAACAGCTTCAATGGTCCTGTAGCCGAACTCTTCAAGCACGGTTTTTGTCAGCTTTCTGACCTCCGCGTCATCCTCACCAACCATTATTGTCTCAGTCCCTCCTTTTACGGAGACTACCTCAACCGGCTTTTCCTCTGAGATCGCCAGCTTGACAAGGGGCAGGTATATCCTGAAGGTTGTGCCTTTGCCCAGCTCGCTGTAGACATTTATATAGCCGTTGTGCTGTTTTATGATCCCGTATACGATAGAAAGCCCGAGGCCGGTCCCCTTTCCCATCTCCTTTGTTGTAAAGAACGGCTCAAATATCTTCTGCCTCGTCTTTTCATCCAAACCTCCTCCTGTATCAGCAACAGAAATAACGGCGTACACGCCGGGCGTTCCATACGCATGTGCCTTTGTAAACTCCTCATCAATCTCGACAGCCCCTGTCTCAATAGTTAATAGCCCCCCCCTGGGCATTGCGTCCCGTGCATTTGTACAGAGGTTTATAAGCGCCTGTTCTATCTGCCCGGAATCCGCCATCACGGTCAAAGTCTCATCCGCGACTATTGCCTTGAATTCTATGGTTTCGCCTATAATTCTCAGCAGAAGTTTTTCAACACCTTTTATAATGTTATTCAGGTTTACCGGCCTCGGGTTTATTATCTGTTTTCTGCTGAAGGTAAGCAGGCTCTGGGTCAGGTTGGCCGCCCTCTCGGATGAAGCAAGCATCTGGTCAACATATGTCCTTAACGGCCCATCCTCATCCATCTTCATCTGCAGGAGGTTCCCGTAGCCTATTATCGCAGTAAGGATATTATTAAAGTCATGGGCAATGCCGCCTGCAAGCTGCCCGACAGCTTCCATCTTCTGCGCTTGTCGCAACTGGTCTTCAAGCTTGCGGTGTTCCGTAATGTCTCGGGCCAGTTCTATTACACTGATTACCTTCCCCTGCGCATCTTTAATCGGGACAGTCCTCAAGTCCCACACCCTGCCGTCAGGACCTGAAACCTGCACAGCCTCGGGGTCCCCGGTACGAAAAGAGATCGCTGCTGGACAGAACTTATCGTCAGGCGCAGGCAGGCCGAATCTTAGGGCATACCAATATTGCCCTACCATACCAAGAACATCTTTCCCTGCTATGGCGGCTGCAGCCTTATTTGCCCATATAATTTTCAGGTCAGGCGACAGCAATGTAAGGCTGTCAGGCATTGCGTCCAGGAGCGCGTTGAATTCCTGCGAAAGTCCCCTGAACTTTGCCTCGTTCTCTTTCAGGGTCGCTGCAGTCTGTTCCCGTTCAATATTATATTGGCACTCCGATTCATATTGTTTACGATAGAACCCTACAAGCTGCTGTCTCCAGACCAGGCCAAGACTTACACCGGCGGCAACTATCATCAGGCCTACAAAAACGGTGATTATTGCGGCCTGCTTTCGGATGGGAGCATAAATCTCCCCGGTGTCTACTTTGGCGTTCAAAAACCAGGGCGAATCAGGGATGGCCCTCAGTGCAGCGAGCACAGATATGCCGCGATAGTCTATGCCCTCAACAACTCCGCTTTGTCCGCGCACAGCCATCGCAGCAGGCAGTTTTTCATTCGTAACCGGGATTCTCAGTGACAGCGCGGTATTTTTTCGATGGCGCAGTTCATTCAGGAACAACACGTCATCCCCTTCTCTCCTGACCAGAAGAGTCTCGGATGTATGGCTTGGGGTTGGCCATGTTTGGATAAGCGGGTACAGGAAGTTATAAGGGTCAATCCTCAGCATCAAGGCGCCGACAGGCAGGGCATTACGCCCCCTGACAAAAAGCGGGATGACAAGATCAAGATGGATGTATTCAGCATATTCACTTATATGAAAATCGGAGAGAACGACTTTTTTTGTGCTGAGTGCATCGTATACATATTCCTTCGCAAGATATCCTGACTTCAGGCCATCTTTATTCTCGCCTATCGTCAGCAGCACGTCGTTTTTAGTGTCGAGCAGGAGAATGCTCCTGTACTCATGCTGTTCTTTAAAGAATTTCATCCATGAAAGTATTTCCTGCCTTACCCCTGGGGCCTTAGGGTCTTCAATAAATTTCCGCACCCTGGAGGCAATAAAGCCGGCATTGGAGATAGTAGCGGCATCCCTTAAAAGGTCTTTGCGCCAATCTATGATCTGCCGGACCTTCAGATCGGCTATTGCCGACAGTTCATTTTGCCTCTCGTGCCTGATGTGTTCTTTCTGATTTATGTAATATATATATCCTGCAATGCCGATGCCAACGGACAGAACAATAAAAACAGGAATGAGAAGATAGGGGACCCGGGAACCCTCAGTGTTCATCATGATTGCCGATCCAGCACATCTCTGATCCTTCTTAAAAGCTCATTTGGCGAGACTGGCTTTGAAATAAAGTCCAACCCTTCGGTAATAATTCCTTTTCTATCTATAATGTCCGCAGTATATCCACTCATAAAAAGCGTCTTAATATCAGGCCTCAGCTTTATTATTTCCTCATAAGCCTCTTTACCGCTCTTCCCCGGCATTATCACATCAGATAAAAAAAGCTTTATTCTGTCCTTATTTTCCCTGAATTTGTTTACCGCATCCTCTCCATCAGCCGCCTCTATGACCGTATATCCGAACTCTTCAAGCACCGCCCGCATCAACTTCCTGACCTCTTCATTGTCCTCAGCCAGCAAAACAGTTTCAGTGCCCCCTACCGGTGCTGCATGTTCTGCAGGGCCGGCCTCTTCAGCAGACAGTTTGCTCATTGGAAGGAATATCTTGAATGTTGTGCCCTGACCGGGCTCGCTGTAGACATTAACATACCCGTTATGCTGCCTGATTATGCCGTAAACCATTGCGAGTCCAAGGCCGGTGCCCTTTCCCAGTTCTTTGGTAGTAAAGAACGGTTCAAATATCTTTTCCCTCGTCTTCTCATCCATACCTGTGCCTGAATCTGAAACAGATATAAGTGCATACCTTCCGGGCTCCCCATAACCATGCACACTGATAAATTTAGTATCAAATTCTACAAGCCCTGTCTCGACCGTTAAAACACCCCCTTTGGGCATGGCGTCCCTTGCATTTGTGGCAAAATTCATCAAGACCTGTTCTATCTGTCCACTGTCTGCCATTACAGTCAGGTCACTGTCTGCTAAAAAGGTCTTGAATCGTATGTCTTCGCCTATCAGTCTTAATAAGAGCCTCTCTATCTTTTTGATGATATCATTCACATTAACAGGCCTTGGATTTATTATCTGCTTTCTGCTGAATGCAAGGAGACTCTGGGTCAGGTTGGCTGCCCTTTCAGCTGATGAGAGTATATGGTCCACATATGTTGTCATTTCTTTGTCTTCTTTAGCCCTCTTCAGTAAAAGATTGCCGTAGCCTATTATCGCGGTCAGGATATTATTGAAGTCATGCGCAATCCCTCCGGCCAGCAGTCCGACTGCCTCCATTTTCTGTGACTGTCTGAGCTGGTCTTCGAGCTTCTTTTTCTCGGTAATATTATTGACGATCTCAATGACTGCGATTATATTGCCTTCCTTGTCTTTCAATGGATAAGACTTTGTCTCCACATAAATCGGTTCCCCTCCATTTATATGATGAATATGCATAAACTCGCAGGGCTGCCCTGTTTCAAAAGTATTCCGGGTCGCGCAGTTCTCTCCTGTTTCATAACATGGGGCGACTATATGATGGGAGATCTCATAACAGTGCCTGCCCAAAACTTCTTCGCATGTAGTATTATTTTGTCTGCAATAAGCCTTATTAGATGAAATTATCCTGTATTCCCTGTCTATGACGATTATCCCTTCATCCACACTTTCGAGAATGTTTTTAACAAAGGATTCGGATTCCACAAGCCTGCTGTTGGCCTCAGCAAGCTCCCTGATCGTTTCTTCAAGTTTGGTGGCTACAACCTCGCGGTATCTCTTCAGGTATTCTTCGTCTTCCTTGATAAGCTCCGGCGTAATTATTTTCCCTTTTACCCTGTTTTGGAGTATGATCTCCACCTCTTCCCAGAGTTCCGCCGGCTCCTTAGGCTTTATAATATACGCTTCCGCCCCGAGGGATAGAGCAAGATCAACGTCTTTGTCTGCCCTATACGTAGCAGAATAGAAGACAAAAGGGATTGACCTGAGGGGTTCATCGCTTTTTACTTTCCTCAGAAACTGGAACCCATCCATTACAGGCATCAGCGCATCAGAGATTATCAGGTCAGGTCTGTGGAGCCTGGCCATTTTAAGACCTTCCAGACCGTCCCCGGCCTCTATGGCTTCATGTTTTTTTCTTTCAACAATATATTTCAGCAACCGCCTGTCATCAGCGTTGTCATCAACAATAAGGATTTTCATTGGACTCCTTTTGCTTGACCCTGTATCCTTTTCATAGTTTCATGCCCCGCGTGCTCAGGAGCCCCAGGAACACCTCAGACACCCTGGGGTCAAACTGTACGCCTGCATATTTTCTGAGTTCAGACTCGGCATATTCAATACCAGGGGAGGGTCTGTAAGGCCTATCGGCCATGAGCGCATCAAAGGCGTCCGCTACATGGAGTATCCTTGCGCCTAAAGGGATATCGTCTCCCTTTAGACAATCCGGATAGCCGCTTCCATCCAACCTCTCCTGATGATGCCTTATAATGGTTAGGACGTGGCTCAATTGCTTTATGTCTTTAAGAATGGAAACGCCCTGTGCCGGATGCTTTTTCACCATCTCATACTCCTCGTGTGTCAGCTTTGTGGGCTTGTCCAGGAGATAGTCATAAGTGCCGAGCTTACCGATATCATGGAGCAGTCCGGCAAGATGAATGTTATTTATCTCGTCTTCCTCAAGACCCATCTCTTCCGCGATTTCACGTGCGTACATGGCGACTCTCATGGAGTGGCCCTTTGTCCAGGCGCTCTTCGCGTCAAGTGCGTTGACCATCGCTCCCACAAGACCCGTGAACAGCTCATGGAGATCTTTATACGCCGCGCTGATATCTTCAAGCATATTTAAGAAGGCATCTTTGCTTTTCCTTAGGGAAAGTTCTCTCTTTTTTAATTCTTCAAGCGAATTGCTTAATTCAGCAGAGAGTTCCTTATAAGACGTTTCAGACTTTTTCAGCTCCTCTTCGGCGCGTCTCCGTTCGGCGATCTCTCTTTCCAGTTCCTCAACCTTCTCTTCAAGCTTGGCAACGACTATGCTGCTGTATTTTCTAAGATACTTCTCGTCATCCATGGGTTTTTCATCAGATAGTTCCTTTTTTGTCCTGCTTTCTTCGAGTATCCTGCTCAGCGCATCCTGAAATTCAGCAGGGGTCTTGGGTTTAGTAATAACAGCTTTGGCCCCAAGGGCCAAAGCAAGCGCGTATTCCTTGTCACCGGTATAAAATGCGGAATAGAAGACAAAAGGGATTGACCTGAGGGTTTCGTCGCTTTTTACTTTCCTCAGAAACTGAAATCCGTCCATAACAGGCATTTTGGCATCAGAGATGATCAGGTCCGGTTTGTGAGCAACTGCCATTTCAAGCCCTTCCTGACCGTTTTCAGCCTCTATGACTTCACATTTCAGCATTTCAACATAAAGTTTCAAAAGGCCTCTGTTTTCAGAATCGTCTTCAGCTATCAGCACCTTCATTCATCACCTTTTCTTATACATTGCAAGCTCATTTTTCAATTTCGCTATCTCTCTTTTCAGCTCCTTCATCTTGAGTTCCCTGCCGACAGCCATATCATAGAACCTCTCGAGTTCCTCCACCCTCTCACTAAGCTCTCTTTCAGCCTGTTTGCTCTCTGTGATGTCCAGTAAATACTCGAGCATCTGGACCACGTTCCCGTCATCATCCAGAATGGGATAGCCGTGGACTTCGTATATCCGCGAATTGCCGGCTTCGTCGTAGTGGGTGTGCTCCACAGTTACCGGTTTTTTCGTCTCCTTTGCCAACTTAAGCGGGCAAGGATGTTCGTCAGAAGAGCATGGCGTGTCACGCTTGTGGGTGAGGGCGTAACAGGTGTTTTTACCCGGAAAAGCAGCAAGATGGCTGGCTGAATTGGCCATGACGACCGTATAATCATCGGCATTGATAACATAAAAAGGATGCGTGAGGGAATCCATAATTTTTATCAGGAATTCATGCTGCTGCCGCAGGAGTTCCTCCGTTTTCCTTTGCTGGGCAAGGGCCTCCTCCAGCTTCCTGACCTTCTCCTCAAGCTTTGCTGCCACAACCTGGCTGTATCTTTTCAGGTACTCTATGTCTTCCGTTATAAGCTCCGGCGTGATTATTTTTTCCTTTTTCCTGTTTTGGAATATGATCTCCACCTCTTTCCAGAGTTCCGCCGGCTCCTTAGGCTTTATAATATAAGCTTCCGCCCCGAGGGACAGAGCAAGGTCCACGTCTTTGGCTTCTCTATACGTAGCAGAGTAGAAAATAAAAGGTATCGATTTCAGGGTTTCATCCCCTGTTATCTGTCTCAGGAACTGGAAACCATCCATCACAGGCATCAGGGCATCGGAGATTATCAGGTCAGGCCTGTGGCTTTTAGCCAGCCTAAGACCTTCCAGTCCGTCCCCGGCCTCTATGGCGTCATGGTCTTTTCTTTCAACAAGATACTTCAGCAACCGTCTGTCATCAGCGTTGTCGTCAACAATCAGTATTTTCATTTCCCCTCACAATCCCAACACCTTGTGTATCTTCTCCACAATTGTCAGCGGGTCTATCGGCTTCTCGAAATAGCCGTTGCACCCCGCTGCAAGTAACCTCTCCATATCACCACGCATGGCAAAGGAGGTAATCGCTATGATCGGAACGTCTCCATCAGCCTCTGATGCCCGTATCCTTCTTGTTGCCTCGAGTCCGTCTATGCCGGGGAGCTGTATATCCATAAGGATGAAAAAGGGCCTTTCCCTGATCGCGAGTTCGACTCCCTCTTCCCCTGTTTCGGCGGATAACACCGTGTATCCTGCCCGTTCGAGCGAGTAGGTGACCAGCTTGAGATTGTCTCTATTGTCCTCCACTACCAATACCCTTTTCATTTCCCTGCCTCCACTTTCAATTTTACCGGAATTCGTATCACAAAGCGACTGCCTTTGCCATAAACACTCTGAGCGCTGATTTCACCTCCAAGGACCTCTGTGACGATCTTCTTCGTGAGAGAGAGCCCAAGACCTGTACCCTTGACGCTCGTGCTCAGCGGAGAGTGGAGGCGGACGAAGGCACGGAACAGTCTGGTCAAATCTTCTTCCCTTATCCCAATGCCGGTGTCTTCAACGGAGATTTCAATCCATTCCGAACTCCGAATTAGCTTTGCTGTCACCCTCACGCTTCCTTTCTCCGTAAACTTGATCGCGTTGCTTATGAGGTTCACAAGACATTGCAGTAGCCTCCTCCTGTCGGTATGCACGGCCAGATGGATTGGTTCGACTTTCAGATCAAGCCCTTTGTCCTGTATGTCTTTTTTGAAGAGCTCAACTGCCTCGGAAACTACATCATAGACATCAAAGTCTTCGTGGGTGATCTCGATCTTTCCGGATTCGATCTTTGAGACATCTATGACATCGTTTATAAGGCTGAGTAGATGTTTGCCTGACCTAAGGATGGTAGCAAGGTTTTCCTTTTGTTCGGCATTCACCTGGCCGATCCACCCATCGTGAAGAACACTCGAAAAACCGATAATTGAATTCAAAGGTGTTCTGAGTTCATGACTCATGGAGGCGATGAACATGGACTTCAGACGGTCAAGCTCCTTAAGTTTATTGTTTGCATCCTCCAGTTCAAGGGTCTTCCGGTTCAAATCGTCCACAATGTTCATCAGGGCACGCTGGCTGTCCTGAAGCTCCAAACTCATTTTTTCAAGGTCAGCAGTACGCGTGATGACCCGCTGTTCAAGTTCTTCGTTGAGTCTGCGGATTTTTTCCTCTGCCATCTTGCGCTCGGTGATATTCTGGGCTGTGCCGCGAAGTCCCCATATCCGGCTGCTCGCGTCGCGCTTGGCTTCACCGCGGGCAACGATCCACCTTGTCGCAGCAGACGGATCAGCCAGTTCCAGATCAAGTTCGTAGGGTTCTCCGGTTTCCATTGACCTTTTCACTGCGGGGTCGAGCCGCGCGGCGCTTTCAGAGGTGTAGACTTTCAGGTGCTCGATATAGTTGGGCGGGGGCAGCTTCGGATCTAAATTATAGATACGATAATACTCGTCGGACCACCATATGGTGTCGGTCGTCGCATTCCAGTCCCAACTGCCGATATGGGCCAGGCGCTGCGACTCATTGAGTTCTGACTCCCTTTGCCGCAGCGCTTCCTCCGCCTGTTTGAGTTCGGTTATGTCCTGGACGGTGCCGACCGATTTTACAATCCTGCCGCTGGCGTCCCTTGTATGTTCGCACTTCTCATGGACATAGCGGACCTCTCCGTTCGATTTTCTGACGATTCTGTGCATGATATCATAGGGGACATCACGCTCTACCGAGCAGGTATAGGACGAGTTTACATAGTCCCTGTCATCAGGGTGAACAGCATCGAGAAAAGCCTCGTAAGTGGCACCGAACTCCTGCGGAGGCAAGCCGAATATCCTGTAAATTTCGTCGGACCAGGTCAGTTCGTTCTTCAATAAATCAAGTTCCCAGCTTCCCACATGGGCGATGCGCTGGGCCTCGGAAAGTCTATGTTCGCTGAGCTCCAGCAACTCCTGTGCCCGTTTACGTTCGGTGAGTTCAAAGTGCAACTGCTCGTTAGCATTTTTCAATTCGGCAGTGCGTCCCGTTACGCGCATCTCCAACTCTTCCTTGGATTTGCGAAGGGCGTCCTCCGCAAGTTCGCGCCGGTACAAATTGGACCCGAGAATAATGATGCCGGAGGTCAGGATAATAATCACCAGCAGGGTGCTTAGAACAAGATACTTGTGCGATGAAATGAAAGAGACCGGCCTGTTGACGACAACACTGTCTTCGGGCAAGTCCTTGATTGGGACCCCAAAGCGGACAAGCTGGTTATAATCAAACATCACCCGCGTCTGGGGCGACATGTCAACCGGGATATTTGACGCCGGGAGCCCTGAGAGTATCTTGAGAGCGATCCGGGCCGCCTGCGATCCATGAAGTTTGCCGCTGAGAAGGCTGCCTCCAACTATCCCGTACCCGAGACGCTCATTGTGGACACCATACACAGGCACAGGGGAGTTTGCGCTGAGCAGCCTCGCCAGATTTTCATGCGTTATTACCTCTCCGTCCCTGAACACGTTGTATGTAAGTGCTAAAACAAGACTGTCTTGAGGGAGTTTTTCCAGGCGCTGAGTTAACTCTTTTTTTGTCATATCTTCCGCGTACCTGAAAGATATTTGATCAAACATGCCCTTTATCTGCTCCTCCGCCTCTCTTCGTGTCGCCAGACCTGTGGTGGTATAATCATGCACTACGAAGACTTCTCTTGCTTTAGGATGGAGTTTGAGGGCTGTTTTTACCGTGTTGCCCGCATCGAGCGCTTCCGCGAGGCCTGTGATGTTTTCCTGCCCTTCAATCATTTCCTTTTTATAGTTATTGATCCCGCAAAAGACAATGGATGAGCGGGGGAATAACAGGGAACGGTACTTCAGCACGAATTCGAGCGCAGGATTGTCGGTAACGATAACTACCGGGATATCTCTGTTAGCGTATTTCAGCTTAAACAGGTCTTTGACCGCTTCAAAGTGTTCGGCTTTAGGGTGATATTTGCAATCCAGATACTCGATATTATATCGGATATTCGGAGATGCTTCCTGTAATATCTCGAGGATCCCTGCCGTCTCGTTGTCTGACCAGGCATGTCCCCTATGGTATGAGTTGAGGACGAGGATTTCCTGGGAAGCTTTGAAAAGGGTTGTTGAGGATTTAGTTGTTTTGATGTCCACCAGGCCGGTAGGCAGTTCGATATGAGCTGCTTCTTTTATTTGCAGGTACACGATATAAAGTAAAGCGGCTATGGCAATACTGACGAGCGAGCTTACAAAAGCGGCCTTCCGTGAGCCGAAGAAGACAGTCGAAAATTGTCTGAGAAAGATATTAACTTTTTGCATCATAGACTGTTTCACTTCTTTAGTCCCTCTATTTGGTTTTCCAGTTCCTTTATCATTTCCTTTAATTCCACCATTCTCAACTCCCTGCCCACAAAAAGCTTGTTCATCTTTTCCAGTTCGGCGTTCTTCTTTTCCAGTTCGGCAGTCCGCTCCTTTACCCGCAGTTCAAGTTCCTCATTGAGCTTGTGAATCTCTTCCTCTGCCCGTATGCGCTCGGTGATATCGCGGGCTATCGCAGAGGCTCCGACAATAAGCTCTGCCGCATCCTTAATAGGAGAAATGGTCAATGAAACGCTGATCAAGCTCCCGTCTTTTCTCCTCCGTATTGTCTCGAAGTGCTCGATGTGCTCTCCCTGCCTGATCTTCTCAAGGATCTGCAGTTCTTCATCTTTCCGTTCATCCGGTAAAAGTATTAATATCGGTTTGCCGGTAACTTCGCTCTTCCCGTAGCCGTATATTTTTTCGGCGCCTTTATTCCAACTGGTAATGATTCCATCCAGGGTCTTTCCGATAATCGCGTCATCGGAATACTCCACGATGGAACTGAGGAGGCGCATCGTTTTTTCACCCTGTTTCCGCTCGGTGATGTCGCGGGCAGCTGCGAACACTCCCAGCACCTGCCCCCCCTCATCCCGATACACCGAGGCATTGTACAAAACCGAAGTCAGCCGCCCGTCCCGGTGCCGAATCTCCAGCGGATAGTCATGCACCAAGCCTTCCTGAAACGCCTGCCGATACCCTGCCCTGGCCTTCTCGGGGTCGGTGAAATAATCCGAGAAATCCGTTCCGATGAGTTTCTCACGGGGATATCCAGTCAAGGTCTCCGTGGCTGCGTTCACATCGGTGATCCTGCCGTCCGGCCCGATCGTTACCAACGGATCGAGGCTGGCTTCGATCAGACTCCGGTTATACGCGCCGGCCTTCCTGATCGCCTCTTCAGCCTGCTTGCGCTCAGCGAGTTCGATCTGCAATTGCTCATGGGCGCTCTGCAAAGTCGAACGATACTCCCGGATGGCTTTTCGCATGTCTTCGAAACTCTCCACCAATATCCCGATCTCGTCATCTCCCGCCTTTATTAGGGGGACGTCGAAGTCGCCTTCGGTAAGCCGCTGTGAAGCCAGGGCAAGCAAATTAACAGGCCTTCTCACGAGCCTGTCCACAACAAGACCTGCCGTTGCTGTAAAAATAACGATAATACCCAG
>Ga0209211_10002796_pt1 | contig 29429 bp, 21 predicted proteins | sample RifGroA2_FD_183992 | JGI IMG/M metagenome (GOLD analysis project Ga0209211, IMG submission 183992) | Groundwater microbial communities from Rifle, Colorado, USA - Groundwater A2 (SPAdes) (version 2) | ecosystem: Environmental > Aquatic > Deep subsurface > Groundwater | place: Rifle, Colorado...
CGGCAAGCCGGACTTCACCTACACCATCACCACCAAGGGTCGTCTGACCGAGGCCAGCGAGTTCGAGAACATCATCGTGCGCGCGGCTGCCGATGGCGCCAAGGTGCGGCTGAAGGACGTAGCACGGGTGGAGCTGGGTGCGCTGGGCTACGACTTCTATGGCAAGCACAACGGCCGTCCTAGCATCCCGATCGGTATCAACCTGGCGCCGGGCGCCAACCAGCTGGACACCGCCAAAGCGGTACAGGCGAAGATGGACGAACTGGCGGCGAAATTCCCGGCCGGGCTGTCCTACTCTATTCCGTACGACACCACCCGTTTCGTCGAGGTGTCGATTCAGGAAGTGATCACCACGCTGATGGAAGCGATGGTGCTGGTGTTCGCCGTGGTGTATCTGTTCCTGCAGAACTGGCGCGCGACGCTGATCCCTGGCCTTGCTGTGCCGGTGTCCATCGTCGGCACCTTTGCCGGCATGTACATGTTCGGCTACTCCATCAACACCCTGACGCTGTTCGGCATGGTGCTGGCGATCGGTATCGTGGTCGACGATGCTATCGTGGTGCTGGAGAACGTCGAACGCATCATGATGAAAGAGGGCAAGCCGCCGCGCGAAGCCACCATCCAGGCGATGAAGGAAGTCAGCGGCCCGGTGGTCGCCATCGTGCTGGTGTTGTGCTCGGTGTTCATCCCGGTGGCGTTCATGGGCGGTATTGCCGGCCAGATGTACAAGCAGTTCGCCATCACCATCGCGATGTCGGTGACCATCTCCGGCATCGTGGCGCTGACGCTGACCCCGGCCTTGTGCGCGGCGATGCTGAAGTCCGAGCATCAGCACAGCAACGCCTTCTTCGACGGCTTCAACCGCCTGTTTGACCGCATCACCCAGCGCTACAGCAGCGGCGTGGCCTTCCTGATCAAGCGTTCCGTGCTGGCACTGGTGCTGTTCGGGCTGCTGATCGGCGCCTCGGCATGGCTGTTCAAGCTGATTCCGTCGTCGCTGGCGCCGGAAGAAGACCAGGGCTACGTGATCTCCGCCACCATCCTGCCCGATGGCGCGGCGATCAACCGCACCGTGGACGCGATGGACAAGCTGGACGTGGAAATCGCCAAGAACCCGGCGGTGAAGGACGTGATGAGCTTTGCCGGCTTTGACATCCTGTCCGGCTCCAACCGTACCAACACCGGTGTCACCTTCATCACCCTGAAGCCGTGGGACGAGCGCAAGGCGCCGGGCATGTCGGCGCAGGCGGTGGTCGGCGACGTGTTCGTGAAGGGGGCCGGCATCAAGGAAGGGCTGGTCCTGGCCTTCAACCCGCCACCGATCTCCGGCATGTCCTCCACCGGCGGCTTCGAGGCCTACGTGCAGAACCGTGCCGGTGCCTCGGCGGCCGAGCTGGCGGCCCAGGCGCAGGCGCTGATGATGGCGGCGGCGAAACGGCCGGAACTGGCCGGCGTGCAGAGCACCTTCTCTGCCAACGTGCCACAGGTCAACGTGCAGCTGGACCGTGAAAAGGCCAAGGCGCTGGGCGTGCCGATCGACGACGTGTTCGACACCATGCAGAGCACCTTCGGCGCGCTGTACGTGAACGACTTCAACAAGTTTGGCCGCATCTTCACCGTGCAGCTGCAGTCGGAGGCCGAGTTCCGCAAGAGCGTCGACAACCTGCGTACCGTGTTCGTGCGGGCGCAGAACGGGCAGATGATTCCGCTGTCCAGTCTGGTGACGGTGGAGCAGGCCACCGGTCCGGAAATCGTCGAGCGCTACAACGCCTTCCCGTCGGCCAAGCTGGTCGGCGGCCCGGCACCGGGCTACAGCTCGGGCGAAGCGCTGGCGGTGATGGAACAGCTGGCGAAGGAAACGCTGCCGGACGGCTACACCCTGGCGTGGACCGGCTCCGCGTTCCAGGAGCAGTCCACCGGCGGTGCCTCGTCGACGGTATTCGTGATCGCGCTGGTGATGGTGTTCCTGATCCTGGCGGCACAGTACGAGCGCTGGACGCTGCCGATCGCGGTGCTGACCGCGGTGCCGTTCGCGGTATTCGGTGCGCTGGTGGCCAACTGGCTGCGCGGGCTGGAGAACGACATCTACTTCCAGGTGGCGCTGGTGACGCTGATCGGCCTCGCGGCCAAGAACGCGATCCTGATCGTCGAGTTCGCGGTGCTGAAGATGGAAGAAGGGCGTTCGCTGACCGAGGCGGCGGTGGAGGCGGCCAAGCTGCGTTTCCGCCCGATCGTGATGACCTCGCTGGCCTTCATCCTCGGTTGCGTGCCGCTGGCGATTTCCAGCGGCGCCGGCTCCGCCAGCCGTCACTCGATCGGTACCGGCGTGATCGGGGGCATGTTGGCCGCAACCTTCATCGCGGCGCTGTTCATCCCCCTGTTTTTCAAACTGATTATGCAGTGGAGCCAGCGCAAGCCGGCGCCACAAGGAGAACAGCATGATGCTTAAGCAAGCGCTGTTGCCAATCATGGTCGCCGCCGCGCTGTCGGCGTGCGCGGTCGGCCCCGACTACCAGCGTCCGCAGCTGGAAATGCCGCAGGCGGCGGCCAACGTGGCGCCGGTCGCCAGCGACTGGTGGCGCAGTTTCGAGGATCCGGTGCTGGACGCGATGATCGACGAATCGCTGCGCTACAACCGTGATCTGGTGCAGGCCGCGGCGCGGGTGGAAGAAGCCGCCGCCGCCGCCGGTGTGGCGCGAGCCGGCCTGCTGCCGCAGGTCAGCGCCAGCGCCGGCAGCGGCCGCAGCCAGACCTCGGCCTACAGCAGTGGTGGCGGAGCGCTGCTCGACAGCCGCCAGGCCGGGCTGACCGCCAGCTGGGAGCTGGACCTGTGGGGCAAGCTGCGCCGCGAACGCGAAGCGGCGCTGGCCGACGTCAGCGCCAGCGAGCGCTCGCTGGCCGCGTTGCGACTGTCGCTGGGCAGCCAGGTGGCCAAGAGCTACTTCCAGCTCGCCAGCTACGACGCCCAGCTCGCCAGTGCCCGCGCCACGCTGCAAAGCCGCGAGCAATCGCTGCAGCTGCGCCAGAAACGCTTCAACGGCGGCATGACCTCCGAGCTGGAGCTGCGCCAGGCCGAGGCCGAGGCCGCCAGTGCGCGCGCCACCGTGCCGCAGCTGGCACAGGCGGTGACGCAGACCGAACACGCGCTGGCAGTGCTGCTGGGCCGTTCGCCGCGTGACATTGCGGCCAACCTTGGCCGCGGCAAGGCCTTGTCGGCGCTGGCCGAGCCGGAGCAGATCCCGTCCGGGCTGCCGTCCGACCTGCTGCTGCGCCGCGCCGACGTGGCGGCGGCGGAAGCCAGCCTGATCGCGGCCAACGCCCGCATCGGCGTCGCCCGCGCCGCCTACTTCCCGAGCATCAGCCTGTCGGCCGGCATCGGCAGCGCCAGCACCGCGCTGGTCGACCTGTTCAGCGGCCCGGCGCAGACCTGGAACTTCGCGGCCAACCTGACAGCGCCGATCTTCAACGCCGGCCGTATCGCCGCGGGTGTCGATGCCGCCAACGCGCGCCAGAAGCAGGCGCTGGCGGTGTACGAGAAGACGGTGCAGCAGGCGTTTGCCGACACCCTGGACGCGATGTCGGCGGTCAGCACCACGCGCGCCACGGAACAGGCGCAGCTGCAGCAGCTGGCCTCGCTGCGCGAGGCGCTACGTCTGGCGCGGCTGCGCTACGACAACGGCTACTCCAGCTATCTGGACGTGCTGGATGCCGAGCGCGGCGTGTTCCAGGTGGAGCAGGCGCTGTCCAGCGCTCGCCTCGCGCGGCTGTCGGCAGTGGTGTCGCTGTACGCGGCACTGGGTGGCGGCTGGCAAGCCGGCTGACCTCGCAACGCACGATGCAAAAAGCCCGGATCGGTCGATCCGGGCTTTTTTGTTGTCTCAGGCCGCGGCGGAGCGGGCGAGCCGCGCCGCCGCAGTGGGTGGCCGGTTTACCACTTGTAGTTGACGGTGGCGCTGACGTTGCGGCGTTCGCCGTAGTAGCAGGCATAGGTGCTGTAGCACGAGGCGACGTAGGTCTTGTCGGCCAGGTTGTTGGCGGTCAGCTGCACGGTGGCGCCCTTGAGCGCGCTGTTGGCGCGGCCCAGGTCGTAGCGCACGGACACGTCGAACAGCGTCACCTCCGGCACCTTGGCGCTGTTGGCGGAGTCGGCCCACAGCCACGAGGCATAGCGGCTGCCGCCACCCAGCGTCAGGCCGTTGTCCAGCGCGTAATCCAGCCACAGCGAGGCCTTGTGTGCCGGCGCCAGATACGGCGTCTTGCCGGCGTTGCTGCCTTCCTTCACTTCCATGTCGGTGTAGGTGTAGCCGGCCAGCAGCGACAGCCTGGAGGTCAGGCGGGTGTTTGCCTCCAGCTCGATGCCGCGCGAGCGCACCACGCCGATCGGGTCGTACTTGAAGGTGCTGTTGTTGTACTGCGCGACGTTCTTCTGCTCCAGATCGTACACCGCCGCCGACAGCAGGGTGTTGCCGCCCGCCGGCTGGTAGCGGATGCCGACTTCGGTCTGCTTGCTTTCCAGCGGTTTCAGCACCTTGCCGCTGCTGTCGGTGGCGTAGGCCATGCTCGGGTCGAAGCCCTCGCTGTAGCTGGCGTACGGCGCCAGGCCGTTGTCGGCCAGGTACACCGCGCCCAGGCGCCGGGTCAGCTTGCTGCCGGACCAGCTGCTGCTGTTGCCGGTCTGCGGGTTGGTGTCGGACACGTCGGCCTGATCGTGGCGCAGGCCGGCGGTCAGCCGCCAGTTGCCCAGTGCCAGCTGGTCCTGCAGGTACAACCCGAGCTGTTCGCGCTGGCGGTTGAAGTAGGTCGGGACCACGGTGCTGCTGCTGTTGTCGTACACCGGGTTGACGGTGTCGAGGGTAGTGGCCAGGTACTGGTAGGAGTTGTAGCCCTTGTTTTCGTTGCGCTGGTATTCCACGCCGGCCAGCAGGGTGTGCTGCAGGGCGCCGGTGGCAAAGCTGCCCTGCACACTGTTGTCCAGGATGTGGGCGGTGGAGCGTTCTTCCGCCCGCGCATAGGAACGCAGCAGCGCGTCGGCGTTGTCCGCCACCCAGCCGTACTGCGAGTACTGCGACAGGTCGGTCTTGCTGATCTGGTAGCGGTATTTCTGCTGGAACGACCAGCCGTTGCCGAAGTCGTGTGCCAGCTGGTAGCCGTAGAACTGCTGTTCGCGGCTCATGCCGTCGGTCGGCGAGCTGTCGTTGAAGTCGGTGCCGATGGTCTTGCCGTTGTGTGGTACCACGGTGCCGGCGTAGGGCAGCGCGCCGTGCCAGCCGGTATCCGGATCTTTCTGCAGATAGGCCTGCAGCAGCAGCGAGGTGCGGTCGCTGATTTTCCAGTTCAGCGACGGAGCCAGCAGGTAGCGCTCGGTGCTGGCGCCGTTTTGCTGCTGCTCGGCTGCGGCGGCCTTGGCCAGCAGCCGGTAGGACAGGTCGTCACGGCCATCCACCGGGCCGCTGAAGTCCAGCGCTGCCGCGCGCTGCTCGCGGTTGCCGGCGCTCAGCGAAATCTCGTGGTAAGGCGTGTCCAGCGGCCGCTTGCTGCTGATCGCCACCAGGCCGCCGGGCGAGGCCTGGCCGTAGGTGACCGAGGCCGGGCCGCGGATGATGTCCAGCCGCTCCACCGCGTACGGGTCGATCTGCAGCGTGTTGTAGCCGTCCGGGTCGCCGAACAGGCGCAGGCCGTCGAGGAATTCGTTGGCGGTGGGGTGGTCGCTGAAGCCGCGCAGCACGATGTAGTCGTAGCGGGTGGTGGCGCCGACGGCACCGGTGAACACGCCCGGCGTGTAGCGCAGCGCCTCGCTGACGGTGCGCGGCTTCTGGGTATCGATCTGCTGTTTGGTCACCACCGACACCGCCTGCGGGATTTCCTTGATGGCGGTATCGGTCTTGGTGGCGCCAAGGCTGGACTTGACGCGGTAGCCGACGGTCGGCGCCTGGGCGTCGCCGCCTTGCTCCGCGCTGACGACGACGGTATCGAGCCGCGCCTCTGCTGTGCTGTCGGCGGCGTAGGCCTGGTTGACGGCCAGCGCCAGGGTGGCGATGCGCAGGGCGCTGCTCAGTGGCTGCCGGGTGCGGCTGGGGTGATGGCCTGGGCGGGGTGTGTTCTGCATGCCTGAATAATCCATGTGTGGGATCGCGGGATCCGGTGGGGGAGCGCGCCGGTGTGCTGGTCGGCGCGGACGCTGCGCTGTATGCCGGCTGTTTGCAGCGGCCAACAACAGGACAAGAATCATATTGATAATTATTATCATTGGCAATATGATGCGAGGCATGCCAAACAGGAGTACGCAGTGATGGAACGCCGCTACCGTATTGCCGCCCGTGCCGTGGCCGGCCGCGCAACCGCAACCAGCGCCTGTATGCAGTCAGGCTGCGCCCGTGCGCGGCCTGATGCATGACTGGCTTGTGTCAGCGTGGCGCCGCAGCCGAGGGCGCCTGACGCAAGCATGGCCCACCCCCCTGTCGTGATGACAGGCCATGCGAGACTTGAACATGTCCATCAAGCAAATCGTGAGCAAAGACAGCACCAGGCTGTCGCGAGCGGAGGTGCCGGGTACGCGGCACCTTTTCAACCAGCACAATGTCGCCGCCTTCCGCAGCGGCATCGAGCAGAGCCTGCAGCTGCTGAGCCACAGGTTGGCCGCAGTGGCGCAGCCGTTCAGCGGCGTGCTGCCGCAGGAGCTGGCGCCGGCGTTCAGCGGCATCGATCTGGATAGCGCGGCCGGCGACACCGACGCCGTGCTGGCCGAACTGGCCGCGCTGTACCTGGACGATGCCGTCTACTTCCACCATCCGCGCTACGTGGCGCACCTCAATTGCCCGGTGGTGATCCCGGCCATCATGGCCGAGCTGATCCTGTCGTCGGTGAACTCGTCGCTGGATACCTGGGACCAGAGCGCCGGCGGCACCCTGATCGAGCAGAAACTGATCGACTGGACGCTGGGCCGCATCGGCCTGGGGCCGGACGCCGACGGGGTGTTCACCAGCGGCGGCACGCAGTCCAACCTGATGGCGCTGCTGCTGGCGCGCGACAGCCACTATGCGCGCCAGGGCCATGACGTGAAGCGCCACGGCCTGCCGGCGGATGCCCACCGCCTGCGCATCCTGTGCTCGTCGGCCAGCCATTTCAGCGTGCAGAAGTCCGCCGCGCTGCTGGGGCTGGGCTACGACGCGGTGATCAGCGTGCCGTGCGATGCGCACTACCGCATGGACAGTGCCGCGCTGGCCGCTGAAATCGCCCGTTGCCAGCGCGACGGCCTGCTGCCGGTTGCCGTGGTTGCCACCGCCGGTACCACCGATTTCGGCAGCATCGATCCGCTCACCGCCATCGCCGCACAGTGTCGCCAGCACGGCATCTGGCTGCATGTCGATGCCGCCTACGGTGGCGCGCTCTTGGTGTCGCCGACGCGTCGCCACTGGCTGGCCGGCATCGAGCTGGCCGACTCGGTCACCGTCGACTACCACAAGTCCTTCTTCCAGCCGGTGAGCTGCAGCGCCTTCTTCGCCCGCGATCGCCGCCACTTCGCCCACGTCACCTGCCACGCCGACTACCTCAATCCGCTGAGCGCGACGCAGGAAGGCACGCCCAATCTGGTCAACAAGAGCCTGCAGACCACGCGCCGTTTCGACGCGCTGAAGCTGTGGCTGACCTTGCGCAGCATGGGCGCGCAGCAGATCGGCGCCATGTTCGACCGTGTCATCGAGCTGACCGCACAGGCCTACGCCACGCTGCGTGACGACGCCACGCTGCAGTTTGCCGCCGCGCCGCAGCTGTCCACGCTGGTACTGCGTTTCGTGCCACGACAGGCGGTGGCGGACGAGGTGATCGATGCGGCCAACGTGTACATCCGCAAGGCCATTTTCCGTTCCGGCGAGGCGGTGATTGCCGGCACCCGCGTGGCCGGCCGCCAGTACCTGAAACTGACGCTGCTGAACCCGGACACCACGCAGGCGGACCTGAGTGCCGTTGCCGACCTGATCCGCCGTCACGGCGAACACTATCTGGCCAGCGTGGCGCAGCCGTGCGCGCTGTCGGCCTGAGGAGCGCACCATGCACAGCAAGATTCATGATTTCGTCGCCATCGGCATCGGCCCGTTCAACCTCGGGCTGGCGTGCCTCACCGAGCCGCTGCCCGATCTGGACGGCGTGTTCCTGGACAAGGCCGAGGGCTTCAACTGGCACCCGGGCATGATGCTGGACAGCGCCACGCTGCAGACGCCGTTCCTGGCCGACCTGGTCACGCTGGCCGACCCCACCAGCCGCTTCAGCTTCCTCAACTACCTGAAAACCACCGGCCGCATCTACGGCTTCTACATCAAGGAAGACTTTTTCATGATGCGGCAGGAGTACAACCAGTACTGCCAGTGGGTGACGGCACAGCTGGCCAGCCTGCGCTGGCAGCGCTACGTGGAGCGGGTGGAGTACGTCGCCGGCGTGTACAGCGTGCACGCGGTGCACACGCCTAGCGGCCAGCGCGAGGTCTATCGCGGCCGCCATCTGGTGCTGGGCACCGGCACCGTGCCCTACCTGCCGGCGTGCTGCCACGAGGTGGCCGACCGCGTCGGCCATGCGTCCAGCTATCTGGCGGACAAGGCCGAGCTGCAGCGGCAGCCGAGCATCACCGTGGTCGGCAGCGGCCAGAGCGCAGCCGAGATCTACTACGACCTGCTGCAGGACATCGACCGTTTCGGCTACCGTCTGAACTGGCTGACGCGTTCGCCGCGCTTCTTCCCGCTGGAGTACAGCAAGCTCACGCTGGAGATGACCTCGCCGGAATACATCGACTACTTCCACCGCCTGCCGATGGCCAGACGCGACGAGCTGATGCAGCAGCAGAAGGGCCTGTACAAGGGCATCAACCGCACGCTGATCAACGACATCTACGATGCGCTGTACAACAAGCGCCTGCAGGGCGAGGTCGACACCCTGCTGCTGACCAATACCGCGCTCACCGCGTGCCGCTATGACGAGGCCGCCGGCGAGTACCGGCTGTCGCTGCACCAGACCGAGCAGGATGCGCATTTCGAGCTGGGTAGCGGCGCGCTGGTGCTGGCCACCGGCTACCACTACCGCGAGCCGGCCTTCCTGCAGCCGATCGCCGGTCGCATCAGGCGCGACGCGCGCGGCCGTTTCGACGTTGGCCGCAACTACAGCATCGACCATGCCGGAGGCGAGATCTTCGTCCAGAACGCCGAGCTGCATACCCACGGTCTGGTCACGCCGGACCTGGGCATGGCGTGCTACCGCAACTCGTGGCTGATCCGCGCCATGACCGGGGTGGCGCACTACCCGGTGGAGCGCCAGATCGCCTTCCAGCAGTTTGCGGCGCCCGAAGCGCTGTCGCGAGCCACGGAGCGACTGAGCGCATGAGGCAGAAACCCTTGCTGATGAGCCTCACCACGCTGGCGGTGGTCAGCGACGCCATGCTGCTGCCGTTCTACCCGCAGTTCTTCGCCGAGCGTTTCGGCGTGAATGATCCGCAGCACGTCGGCGCCTACCTGGCGGCGATGTGCCTGACGGTGATGTTCGCGCTGCCGCTGTGGGCGCGGCTGGTGCGGCACATGCCGCTGCTGCAGCTGCTGGTGTTTACCCAGCTGGCCGCCGGGCTGCTGTGCCTGTACTGCTACTGGACCACCTCGCTGGCCGGCTTCTGGCTGCTGTCGCTGGCCATGATCGCGTTCAAGGGCAGCTACCTGCTGGTCTACCCCTACCTGATCGGGCTGTCGGAGGAGGGCGAGCACGCTGCCACCGTCGGGCTGCTGTCGGTGATCGTGCACTTCGGTGGCATTGCCGGCGCGCTGCTGGGTGGACTGCTGTTGCAGGGCGCGGACGGTGGGCAGGTGTTCCTGCTGATGGCGGCGGGCGACGCGCTGCAGATCGCCATCTGCCTGTACCTGCTGTGGCGGCAGCCACTGGCGGCGCTGACGCCGGCGGCGAAGCCGGCGGTGGCGACGGGCGGGAACGATGCCGGTCGCCTGCACTGCGTCTACCGGCTGGCGGGGTTGATGCTGCTGTTCTACTTCAGTGCCTACCTGGTGCGCGCGTTCTTTGCGCTGCACTGGCAGGCGGTGAGCGGCATCGGCGACAGCCGGCTGGCCGCGGCGGTGTTCGCGCTGCCGGCGCTGCTGGCACTGGCCGGGCTGTGGCACAACCGGCAGCGTGCGCACCGCGGTCTTGAGCCGCTGGGCAGCCTGCCGCTGATGCTGCTCATCGGCACCGCCGGCCTGCTGCTGCAGGCGCTGCCGGATGCCGCGCTGTTGCTGCTGGGGCGCGGCCTGTTCGGCTGGGCCATGTTCCAGCTCACCGTGCAACTGGATGTGCAGCTGTTCCGCCTCGGCACGGCGCAGAGCTACGCCGCCGACTACAGCAAGATCAATTTCTGCCAGAACCTGGGCGTGCTGGCCGCCTCCTACGCCGCCGGAGCACTGGTGGCGGGGCAAGGGCTGGCGACGCCTTTTCTGGTGGCGGCCGCCGGCTTCGTGCTGACCGCGCTGCTTTATCCCTTGCTGGCGGTGACCCCGCGCAAGCTGGTCACCGCCTGAGGAGTCTCTGATGACCGTACTGAATACCGAACGCCACGCCGCACCTGCGGCCAACGTGTTCCAGTCCCGGGTACCCGGCGTGGGCGACTTCAGCCTGCGCTTGCTGCAGGTGCCCGCCGACATGCCGCTACTGCACCGCTGGGTGACGCAGGACTACGCCCGCTACTGGGGCATGCAGCAGGCCACGCTGGCCGAGGTGAGCGATGCCTACCGCGCGCTGCAGCAGGGCGCGCACACCGCCTGCTACCTGGGGCTGTACCACGGCCAGCCGGCCTTCCTGCTGGAGTGCTACCACCCGGCGCACGACGTGCTGGGCGCGCACTACCCGGTGCAGGCGGGCGACTGCGGCATGCACTTCCTGGTGGCGCCGCCCGAGCGGCGCATTCCCGGCTTCACCCGTGCGGTGATGCGCGTGATCCTGGACTTCCTGTTTGCTGATCCGGCCACCCGCCGCGTGGTGGTGGAGCCGGACGTGCGCAACGACAAGATCCACGCCATCAACCGCCACGCCGGCTTCGTCTACCAGCAGGAAATCGAACTGCCGCACAAGCGTGCCCACCTGGCTTTCTGCACCCGCGAACACTACGCCGCCGCTCTTGGGCTGGCGCAATAACACAGGAACACACACATGAACACCACCGTATTCGACAAGCCGCAACAGGCGGCCGCCCATCTGGAGCCGGTCATCTGGCGCAAGGTCAACCGTCTGCTGGTGCGCAAGGCACTGGCCGAATTTGCCCACGAGCGGCTGTTGCGGCCAACCTTGCTGGCCACGGACGGCGCATGGGGCCACTACTGCTGGGAGGTGCCGGAGCAGGGCGCCAGCTACCGTTTCCGTGCCCGCCTGCTGGCGCTGGATCACTGGGACATCGACGCGGACAGCATCGTGCGCCAGCTGGACGGCGCCGAGGCCGAGCCGGACGCGCTGGCCTTCATCATCGAGCACAAGCAGGTGCTGGGCATCGGCGACGACATGATGCCGGTGTACCTGGACGAGATCAGCAGCACCCTGTACGGCAGTGCCTACAAGCACACCGTGCCGTCGCTGAGCGCCGCCGAGCTGACCCGCGCCGATTTCCAGTCGGTGGAAACCTCGATGATGGAAGGCCATCCGTGCTTCGTCGCCAACAACGGCCGCATCGGGTTTGATACTGCCGACTACCGCAGCTATGCACCGGAAGCAGCCTCGCCGGTGCGCCTGATCTGGCTGGCGGTGCACAAGGACAAAGCCACCTTCAGCAGCACCAGCGACCTGTCCTACCGGCGCTTGCTGGACGAGGAGCTGGGCGCCGCGCAACTGGCCGAGTTTGCCCGCCAGCTGGCGGCGCGCGGCCTCAATAGGGACGACTACCTGCTGATGCCGGCCCACCCGTGGCAATGGTTCAACAAGCTGGCACTGGCGTTTGCCGCCGATGTCGCCCGCCAGAACATCGTGTGCCTGGGCTATGGCCAGGACGCCTACCTGGCGCAGCAGTCCATTCGCACCTTCTACAACGTCAGCCAGCCGGGCAAGCGTTACGTGAAGACGGCGCTGTCCATTCTCAACATGGGCTTCATGCGCGGGCTGTCGCCGTACTACATGCTGGCCACCCCGGCGATCAACGAGTGGATCAAGCGCCACATCGAGGCCGATCCTTATCTTGTGGCCAACGGTTTCACCATCCTGCGCGAAGAGGCGGCCATCGGCTTCCGTAATCACTATTACGAGCAGGGCATCACCAAGGATACGCCGTACAAGAAGATGTTCTCGGCGCTGTGGCGCGAAAACCCGCTGCCGCTGCTGGCACCCGGCCAGCGGCTGATGACCATGGCCTCGCTGCTGCATGTCGATGCCGACGGCGAGGCGCTGCTGCCGGCGCTGATCCGCAGCTCCGGGCTGGATGCCACCAGCTGGCTGCGCCGCTACCTCACCACCTATCTGACCCCGCTGCTGCACTGCTTCTACGCCCACGACCTGGTGTTCATGCCGCACGGCGAGAACCTGATCCTGCAACTGGAAAACAACGTGCCGGTGCGCGCCATCATGAAGGACATCGCCGAGGAGTGCGCCATCCTCAATCCGGACGCGGTGCTGCCCGAAGGCGTGCAGCGCCTGGCGGTGTCGGTGCCGGAAGAGCTGAAGATCCTGTCGTTGTTTACCGACGTGTTCGATTGCTTCTTCCGCTTTGTCGGCGCGGTCCTGGACAAGAGCGGCACGCTGCCGCAACAGGCCTTCTGGCGCGAGGTGGCGCAGTGCGTGCGGGACTACCAGGCCAGCCAGCCGCAGCTGGCGGACAAGTTCGCCCGCTACGACCTGTTTGCCCCCGAGTTCACGCTGTCGTGCCTGAACCGGCTGCAGCTGGGCAACAACCAGCAGATGATCGACCTGGCCGATCCGGCGAAGAACCTGAAGTTTGCCGGCACGCTGCGTAACCCGATTGCGGACTACGCGCCGCGCTAACCGTTGGCGCCGCCGCCTGCGGGTGGCGGCGCCAGGAAGGCAGACATGAGCTTTCTGATCACCCCGGATCACGGCCACGCCTTGCTGGCGGGCATCGGGCAGCTGTTGCCGGGCATGGACGGCGAAGTGGGGCCGCCCGGCCCTGACGACATCACCGCCGATGCGGCCAACCCACTGCCGGTCGCCGCTCTGTTGGCCAGCCTGCAGGCCGCCCACCCCGAAGCCGGGGCGCACTACTGGGGTAGCCGCAGCTGGACGCTGCTGTTGTGGCAGCCGGTCTATCTGGCGGTACTGGCGGTGCATCTGGCCGGTTGCCTGCCGGCACTGGGTGGCATCAGCCAGCGCCGGCAGCCGTGCATGGTGCTTGGCTACCGCCTGCCGGATGCCGGGCTGCAGCACGGCAGCGAGGCGGCGCTGATCGCCAGCGCCGGCACCCAGCTGCAGGCGCTGAGCCAGCCGCTGCTAGAACTGGTCAATCAACACGTCAAGCTGCACCCGAAGATGGCCGGCCGGCTGCTGGCCGACTGCCTGCTGGCGGCGCTGCTGCACGCGCAGCGCTGCGATGCACGCCTGGGCAACGCGCGGTTGTTGGCGCTGGCGCCGCAATGGTTGGCCGCACTGGGCCAGCCCGATGCCAGCGCGCTGATGACGGTGGCGCTGGACGATGGCCGCCACAAGCTGGCGCTGGAACGCAAGGTGTGCTGCCAGCACTTCCGCCGCTGCGACGGCGAGCTGTGCAGTACCTGCCCGAAACTGAAACCCGCGGCGCGGCTGGCGCTGCTGAAACAGGAGTTGTCCCACGATGCTGTCACTGCGTGACATCCGCGTCTGTCGCGATGGCCGTACCATTCTGGCGCTGCCGGCGCTGGATCTGGACCCGCACCGTTTTACCGTGATCCTTGGCCATAACGGCTCCGGCAAATCCACGCTGCTGAACCTGCTGGCGCGGCAGCTGCCGCCGGACCACGGCCACATCCGCCTCGACGGCCGAGCGCTGGCCGCGTACTCCAGTCGCGACTTCGCCCGCCGCGTCGCCTTCCTGCCGCAACGGCTGCCGGAGGTGGCCGGCCTCACCGTGGCCGAGCTGGTGCGCCTCGGTCGCTACCCGTGGCGCGGGCTGCTGGGGCGCTGGCAGGCGGAGGACGCCGCCCTCATCGCGCAGGCGATGCGCGACACCGACATCGCCCACCACGCCGGCCACCTGGCCGACCTGTTGTCCGGCGGCGAGCGCCAGCGTGCGTGGATCGCGATGCTGCTGGCGCAGCAGTCCCCGCTGATCCTGCTGGACGAGCCGACTTCGGCGCTGGATCTCGCGCACCAGTACGAGCTGATGGCGCTGCTGCGCACGCTGAACCGCGGGCAGGGGCGCGGCATCGTCGCCATCCTGCACGACGTCAACCTGGCGGCGCGCTACGCCGACCGCATCGTGGCGCTGAAGCGCGGCGAGCTGTTCTTCGACGGCACGCCCGAGCAGCTGCTGGATTCGCCGCGGCTGTCGGCGCTGTACGACATCGATATCCGTCTGCTGCCGCATGCCGGCGGCCGTCCGGTCGCGGTGGTGGCCTGAGATGCTGGCGACGCTGACTCTGCCCGCGCGGCCACAAGCCTGGCCGCTGCGCTATCCACTGACCGTGCTCGCTATCGTGCTGCTGGCGCTGCTGCAGCTGCAGATCGGCAACCCGCTGCCCGCCGCCACGCAATGGGCGCTGCTGAGCCGTGCGCCGGTCGATTTCACCGAATTGCAGTTTGTGTTCGCCGCCTTGCCGCGCCTGGCGATGGCGCTGCTGGTGGGCGCGGCGCTGGGCTTTTCCGGCAGCCTGCTGCAGCAGCTGACGCAGAACCGGCTGGTGTCGCCGATGACGCTGGGCGCCAGCGCCGGTGCCTGGCTGGGGCTGGTGTGCGCCACCCTCTGGCTGCCGGAGCTTGCGGCCAACCATGGCGAGTGGCCGGCGCTGGCCGGCGCCATGCTGGCGCTGCTGCTGGTGCTGCTGATTGCCGGCCCGCAGGGCATCGGCGGCCTGCCGCTGGTGCTGGGCGGCATGGCGCTGAACCTGCTGCTGGGCGCGCTGGCGTCCGCGATCGTGATGCTGCACGACCAGTACAGCCGCAACCTGTTCATCTGGGGCGCCGGCGACCTGACGCAGCACGACTGGCAGTGGGTGCAGTGGCTGCTGCCGCGGCTGGCGCCGATGCTGTTGCTGCTGTGGCTGGCGCCGCGCCCGCTGACCCTGCTGCGGTTGGGTGCCAGCGGCGCACAGGGCCGGGGGCTGAGCCTGTGGCCGGCGCTGCTGCTGATGCTGCTGGCGGCACTGTGGCTGAGCTCGGTGGCGATCACCGCGGTGGGGCTGATCGGCTTCATCGGTCTGTTGACGCCCAACTTCGCCCGCCTGCTGGGCGCGCGCGGCGCACGCGACGAGCTGGCCTACAGTGCGCTGCTGGGCGCGCTGCTGCTGCTGGCGACCGACGCGCTGGCGCTGCTGGCCAGCGGCTGGTCGGCCGATCTGGTGCCCAGCGGTGCGGCGGCGGCACTGATTGGCGCGCCGGCGCTGCTGTGGTTTACCCGCCGCCAGTTGCCGGGCGGCAGCCAGCAGAGTCTGGCGCTGACACCGGCGGCGCACCCGTTGCGGCTGTGGGGCTGGGCGTTGCTGCTGAGCGGCCTGCTGGCGCTGGCCATGCTGAGCCTGACGCTGGCGCCGGGCGCGCACGGCTGGCAGCTGGCTTGGCCGGACGCGCTGATCTGGTCGTTCCGCTGGCCACGCACGCTGACCGCCGTTGCCGCCGGTGCAGGGCTGGCCATCGCCGGCGTGGTGTTGCAGCGCCTGCTGCGCAATCCGCTGGCCAGCCCGGACATCCTGGGGCTGTCGGCCGGCGCCACGCTGGCATTGCTGGCGGCCAGCCTGTGGCTGGGGCGGCCGCTGCAGCAGGGCGGGCCGCTCATGGCCTTTGGCGGCAGCCTGGCGGTGCTGGGCCTGCTGTTGTGGCTGGGACGCCGCCAGCAGTACGCGCCGGGGATGATGGCGCTGGTCGGCATCTCGCTGGCGGCCTTGCTGGAGGCGGTGCTGCAGTTCGCGCTGGCACGCGGCACGGCGGATAGCTTTGCCATCCTCGGCTGGCTGGCCGGCTCCACTTACCGCGTGTCCGGCCAACAGGCGCTGCTGCTCACCGGCGGCGTGCTGCTGCTGGCGCTGCCGGTGCTGTGCGGCCAACGTGCGCTGACGCTATTGAGCATCGGCGACGGCGTGGCGCAGGGGCGTGGCCTGCATCTGGCGCGCAGCCGGCTGGGCTGGCTGACGCTGGTGGCGCTGCTTACCGCGCTGGTCACCAGCGTACTGGGGCCGGTGGCCTTCCTTGGCCTGCTGGCACCGCACATGGCCGCCATGCTCGGCGCGCGCCGCGTGCTGCCGCAGCTGCTGCTGGCCGCGCTGCTGGGCAGCGTGCTGCTGCTGGTGGCGGACTGGCTGGGGCGAGTGCTGATCTTCCCGCTGCAGGTGCCGGTCGGCATCCTGGCCTCGGTGCTGTGCGGGGCGTATTTCATCTTGTTGTTGCTGGCGCAGCGCTTGCGCCGGGGGAGGGCGTGATGGCGCGGGCCGTGTGGACAACGTTGGCCGCAGCGTTGCTGCTGTGGTCGGGATTGGCGGCGGGGATGGCTGCAGGGGTGGCGGTGCGCGATAGCGATGGCGTGCATCACTTCGCGCGTGCGCCGCAGCGGGTGGTGGCGCTGAGCTGGGAGGCCGCCGAGCAGCTGCTGGAGCTGGGCATCACCCCGCTGGCGGTGGCCGATGCCGACGACTATCGCAAGTGGGTGGTGCGGCCAAGCTTGCCGCCGGCCACGCTGCCGGCAGGTGGGCGACTGGAGCCAAACCTGGAACTGCTGGCCAGTCTGAAGCCGGACCTGATTATCATCAGCCCCAGCCTGCTGGACATGCGGCCGCAACTGGCGCGCATCGCCCCGGTGCTGTACTTCGACGCCTACCGGCATGACCACGACAACGCGCAGGTGGCGCGTGACATCTACCTGCAGCTGGCCGGGCTGTTCGGCCGCAGTGCGCTGGCGCAGCAAAAGCTGGCGGCGATGCAGCAGGGCTTTGCCCGCCTGCGCGGCCGGCTGCAGCAGCGCTTCGGCACGCAGCTGCCGCGGGTCGACGTGATCCGTTTTGCCAGCCCGGCGGTGGTGTACCTGTACGGCAGCAACTCGATGCCGCTGCACGCGCTGCAGCGGCTGGGCATCGCCGGCACGCCGCAGCCGGCGGCGTCGATCTGGGGGGTGACGCAGCAGCAGGTGGTGCAGCTGGGGCAGCTGCGTGACAGCGTGGTGCTGTACCAGCAGCCGTTCGAGCAGGCCGGCAAGCTGTTCGGCACCCCATTGTGGCGGGCGATGCCTTTCGTGCAGCGCGGCCGCTTCGCCGCGGTGCGCGCCACCTGGAGCTACGGCGGTATCTTCTCGCTGTACTACCTGGCCGAGGCGATGACTGACGCGCTGCTGCGGCTGCCGCATGGTGCGCGCTAGCCGGCGATGACAAGCAAAAAGCCCGGAGCAGGTCCGGGCTTTTTTATTGCGTCACGCGGCGGGCTTAGCCGGCGCTGTTGGCCTGCGAGCAGCCGGCCACCAAGGCCTTCAGCTCTTCCGGGCGGACCAGCTGGATGTGCTTGTGATCGACCAGTATCCAGCCCTGCTGCTGGAATTTCGACAGCGTGCGGCTGACGGTTTCCAGTTTCAGGCCGAGGAAGCTGCCGATTTCCTCGCGGCTCATGCGCAGGATGAAGTCGTTGGCGGCGAAGCCGCGGCTGGCCAGGCGCTGCGACAGGTTGAGCAGGAAGGCGGCGAGGCGTTCTTCCGCCTTCATATTGCCCAGCAGCAGCATCACCGACTGGTCGCGCACGATCTCGCGGCTCATCAGGCGGAAGAAGTGGTGTTGCAGGCTGGGGATGTCGCGTCCCAGGCTTTCCATGCGGCTGAACGGCAGCTCGCACACCTCGCTGTCCTCCAGCGCGATGGCGTCGCAACCGTGGGTGTTGGAGGAAATGCCGTCCAGCCCCATCAGCTCGCCGGACATGTGGAATCCGGTGACCTGTTCTCGGCCGTCCTGGCTGGAAACGCAGGTCTTGAAATAGCCGGTGCGCACCGCGTATAAAGAACGGAAACCCTCTCCGCTGCGGAACAGGTACTCACCGCGCTTGAAACGGCGGCTCTGACGGATAACGGCATCCAGCTGGGCCATCTCGTCACGGTTTAGCCCCACCGGCAGGCACAATTCACGCAGGCTGCAGTTGGAACAAGTGACTTTCAGCGAATGCAGGGGGGAGGACAGATCGTTCATACCGAGAGTCGATTTCCAGGGACAGATGAGCTTGCTTGATAAGCGTCAATGCAGATCAAGGCGTAATTGCGCAAATTTACCAGTCCCCCACCAGATTTCCAATCAAAATATATGATGGCTGCTCATTCTGCATTTATCCCGACCCAATGTGTTTTCGACCGGACCCTGATCGAAACACTGGAAGGGTCCGGTCCGCGTTACACCTCCTATCCGACTGCCGACCGTTTTCACGCCGGTTTCGGGGTGAGTGATTATGAGCATTGCCTGGCGCAGCGCGCCATCGGGGCAAACCATCGCGGCATTTCGCTGTACGTGCACATCCCGTTCTGCAACACGATCTGCTACTACTGCGGCTGCAACAAGATCATCACCAAGGACAAGAGCCGCGCCGACCAGTATCTGGATTACCTGGAAAAGGAAATCGCGCTGGTGGCGGAAAAACTCGGCTGTCGCGAGAAGGTGATCCAGCTGCATTTCGGCGGCGGCACACCGACCTTCCTCTCCGATGCGCAGCTGGACCGGGTGATGGGCGTCATCAACCGCTACTTCGAACTGCTGCCGGAAGGCGAGTTTTCCATCGAGATCGACCCGCGCAAGGTTGGCCGCGACACCGTGCTGCACCTCGGCCGTCTCGGTTTCAACCGCATGAGCGTCGGCATCCAGGATTTCGATCCGGCGGTACAGCAGGCAGTGAACCGCATCCAGAGCGAGGCGGAAACCCGGCTGGTGATCGACGCCGCGCGCGAGGCCGGCTTCAAGTCGGTGAGCGTGGACCTGATCTACGGCCTGCCGCTGCAGAGCGCGCACTCGCTGGAAAGCACCGTCAACAAGGTGATCGCGATGTCGCCGGACCGCATCGCGCTGTACAACTACGCGCACCTGCCGACCGTGTTCAAGCCGCAGCGCCGCATCAACGAGGCCGATCTGCCGTCCAGCGCCACCAAGCTCGACATCCTGCAGAACTCGGTGCAGCAGCTGAGCGACGCCGGCTACGTGTTCATCGGCATGGACCACTTCGCCAAGCCCGGTGACGAGCTGACGCGCGCGCTGGAGCAGGGCCGCCTGCAGCGCAACTTCCAGGGCTACTCCACCCACGCCGATTGCGACATGATCGGCTTCGGCGTGTCGTCGATCGGCAAGGTCGGCCCCTGTTACTCGCAGAATGAAAAAGACATCGACGCCTACTACGCGGCGCTGGACGCCGGCCACCTGCCGGTGATGCGCGGCATGACGCTGACCCAGGACGATATCCTGCGCCGCAGCGTGATCCAGGCGCTGATGTGCCGCTTCTCGCTGTCGGTGGAGGCGATCGAGCAGACCTTCGCCATCAATTTTGCCGACTACTTCGCCGACGAGCTGCCGAAGATCCGCGAATTCCAGCAGATGGGCCTGCTGCATTTCGACGGCGACTTCCTGATGGTGGAGCCGAAGGGCCGCTTCCTGATCCGCAATATCGCGATGGCATTCGACCGCCACCTGCGCGAGCGCGAAACCGGCGCGCGCTATTCGAAAACCATCTGACGCGCGCCGCACGGGCGGCGGGACGACAGGCACACAAGGTTGGCCGCAGCGATGCGGCCAACCTTTTTTTATGCCGGCGGCGGCGCGGGTGAGGGTGGCGGCACGCATCTGCGATGCAGGGGGGCAGTTACCGCCCGCTCCGCCGCTCCTGCGCCGCGCCCGCGCGCAAAAAAGCCCGCTTTCGCGGGCTTGCTCGGGACAAGGTTGGCCGCAAGGCTTACCACACGTCCTTGTGGATCTTGACTTCGATTTCCGGGTACTTCTTCACGTCGAACACCGGCTGCTTCACGCCGGCCTTCAGCTGTTGCTGGTAGTCCTTCAGCAGCACGAACACGTACTTGGACAGCATCACGATGGCGAACAGGTTGATCAGTGCCATCACCCCCATCGCCAGGTCGGCCATGTCCCAGACCAGCATCGAGCTGCCCAGGCAGCCGAAGACCACCATGCCCAGCACGGCCAGACGGAACAGGAAGATCACGGTCTTGTTGTTCTTGATGAACTCGACGTTGCCCTCGGCGTAGGCGTAGTTGCCGATGATGGTGCTGAAGCAGAACAGGAACATGATCACTGCCAGCAGCGTGCCGCCCCAGCTGCCCAGCGTGGCGCTCATCGCCGCCTGGGTCAGTTGTACGCCTTTCAGCTCGGCACCCGGTACAAAGGCGCCGGACAGCAGCACGATCAGCGCGGTGCAGGTGCACACGATCATGGTGTCGATGAACACGCCGAACATCTGGATCAGGCCCTGCGATGCCGGGTGGCGGGTGGTGGCGGCGGCGGCGGCGTTCGGGGCCGAGCCCATGCCGGCCTCGTTGGAGAACAGGCCGCGCTTGATGCCCAGCATCATCGCCTGGCTGATGGCGTAGCCGGCAAAGCCGCCGGCAGCCTGCTGCATGCCGAAGGCGCTCTTCACGATCAGCGCCAGCACGCCCGGTACTTCACTGGCGTGGGTGATGATCACGTACACGGTCATGCCCAGATACAGCGCGGCCATCACCGGCACCATCCATTCCGCCACCTGGCCGACCTTGCGCATGCCGCCGAAGATGATCGGCGCGGTCAGCAGCACCAGGCCGATGGCGACCAGGTTCTTGTCCCAGCCCAGCGCGCCTTCGGTCGCGGCGACGATGGAGTTGGCCTGTACCGCGTTGAACACCAGGCCAAAGGCGACGATCAGCGAGATCGAGAACGCCATGCCCAGCCAGCGCATGTTCAGGCCCTTCTGGATGTAGTAGGCCGGACCGCCACGGAAGGTGTTGTCGTGGTGGTTGACCTTGAACAGCTGTGCCAGGCTGGATTCGGCGAAGGCGCTGGCCATGCCCAGCAGCGCGGTCATCCACATCCAGAACACGGCGCCGGGGCCGCCCAGCGCGATGGCGGTGGCGACACCGGCGACGTTGCCGGTACCGACGCGGCTGGCGAGGCCGGTGGCGAAGGCCTGGAACGAGGAGATGTCGTTACTGCCGGCGACGTGGTTGCGGCCACCCAGCATTTCCTTCACGCCGCGCGGCAGCAGGCGGATCTGCATGAAACCCATGCGCAGGGTGAAGAACAGGCCGATGCCCAGTAACAGGTAGATCAGTAGCTGACCCCAGATCAGGTCATTGCCGGCATTGATCCAGCCGTGAAGTAATTCCATATGTGCTCCTAATGCGTGTCGAGCGCAACGTCGCCGGCAGCACTTGTGGCGGTGCCGGCAACATCAACGGGCTCAGGGTGTTGTTATGGTCAATTGCCGCTTCAGCGGTCTTGTGGTGCCAGGTTTTCAGCGGTGATCGCCGCTGAAGGGGCGGCATGATAGCGTAAATTGCGACGGGGGTGTGTTCGTTTGTGGTGATTCTTGGCGGGAAAAACCCTGTTTTGCGGCGGGTTTCCGGTTGTTTCGATTCGATTTGATTGAAAGTGAACCGAAACGAACGGCGGCCGGGCGGCCGCCGGGTGGCAACGCTGTCAGGGGCCGACGTAGCGCAGCAGCAGGCGGCGCAGGCGCGGCGCCCCGATCAGCACCAGCGGGAAGGCGCAGCTCCACGCCAGCAGCCAGGCGCGCAGCCAGCGGCCGATGAAACCCGCGTCGAGGCCGGTGTTGACCGCGGTGAGGATGCCCGACATCAGGAAGGCCATGTAGCAGGACATCAGCAGCGCGAATAGCAGGGTGTGTTTGCGGGAAGGAGGGGACATGGTGGTCTCGCTACGGTGGTGGGTAGCGCATTTTATATAATGTAAAGCGACTTGACCAATGTCCGGGGTGCGGCACGCGCCCGCAAGTGGTGCAAGGCTCACGTGCGCTCATGCGCGACAGAATGACAACGACGGCGGAAGCGGCGTTGACACGGGGTAAAGACGCAGGCCGGGCGCGTGCTTAAGGCCGTCGCGCCGCATGGCGAGCCGTCGCCGTAGACCTTGAGGCGCTGCTCAGGACAGCGCGCGTGGCGACATGCGGTGCAGGATGGCGATCGCCTGGCTGGTCGGCGTGCGTACCGCATCGGCCAGCGTGTAGCGGTCCAGCGCGCTGAAAAAGGCCTGCAGCGCCTCGTCCAGCATCCCTTTCAGCTGGCAGCTGCCGCGCAGCTGGCATGGCGGCTCGGCGCAGTCGATCAGCTCGGTGATGCCTTCCAGCTGGCGGATCACCTGCCCCAGTGGGTAAAGGTTGGCCGCACGCGCCAGCGCCAGGCCGCCGCCCTTGCCGCGGGTGGTGACCAGCCAGCCCTGCTGCGACATGAAGTGCACCACCTTGACCAGATGGTTGCGCGACACGGCAAAGCGCTCGGCGATCTCGCCGATGGTGACCGGCGTCGCGCGCGGCTCGTCGGTGAGGTACATCAGGACGCGCAGGCCAAGGTCGGTGAAGTGGGTCAGTTGCATGCAGGCAGTATCCGGGTAAAAGCGGGCCGCCGCTGCGGCCCGCTGTGCGCGATTATAGCGCGGTGCCACCGGTGCCGAAGGCTTCCGCGTGAATGCGGGCGGCATCGACACCCAGCGCCAGCAGCGCCTGCTGCTGCGCCTGCATGAACGGCAGCGGGCCGCACAGGTAGTAGTCGGCGTCGGCGACGATCATCTCTGCCGTCAGCGTGATGCGGCCGGCGTGATGGTAGTGCACGCCCGGCTGGTCCTCGGCGCGCGGCGCTTCATAGTAGATGGCGCTGTGCAGCTGCGGATACTCGGCTGCCAGATTGGCGACGTGCTGGCGGAAGGCGTGCACGCTGCCGTCGCGGCAGGCGTGCAGGAAGCGGATCTGGCGCGGGCTGTTTTGTTGCAGCAGCTGTTCCAGCATCGCCAGCAGCGGCGTGATACCGACGCCGCCGCTGATCAGCACCACCGGCGTGCTGCGTTCCTGGTGCAGGAAGAAGTCGCCCATCGGCGGCGCCAGGTCCAGCAGCGCGCCAACCTCGATCGTGTCGTGGAGCACGTTGGATACCATGCCAGCCGGGGTGCTGGCGCTGCCGCCTTCCCGCTTCACCGAGATGCGCAGCGCCGTGCCGCCGGGTGCCGCCGACAGGCTGTACTGCCGCGGCTGCATCATGCCCAGCGCCGGCACCGCCAGGCGCACCGACACGTACTGCCCCGGCAGGTAGTCCGGCAGCGCGCCGCTGTCGGCCGGCTGCAGATAAAAGGAGGTGATTTCCGCACTCTCCGCCACCTTGCGGCCAACCTTGAACGCGCGCCAGCCGCTCCAGCCGCCGCGCTGGGTGGCCGCCTGCTGGTACAGCTTGCTTTCCTCGGCGATCAGGATGTCGGCCAGCTGGCCGTAAGCGGCGGCCCAGGCGGCGATCAGCTCGTCGCTGGCGGCGTCGCCCAGTACTTCGCGGATCGAGGCCAGCAGGTGGCCGCCGACGATCGGGTAGTGCTCGGCGCGGATGCCGAGGCTGGCGTGCTTGTTGGCCACCAGCGTCAGCACCGGTGCCAGTACCGACGGATCGTCGATGTGCTCGGCGTAGGCGGCCACCGCCATCGCCAGCGCCTGTTGCTGGCTGCCGGCCTGCTGGTGGCCCTGGTTGAAGATCTGCTTCAGTTCCGGATTGTGCTGGAACATGCGCGCGTAGAAATGGCGGGTGAGGGTGACGCCGTGTTGTTTCAGGATCGGGGCGGTGGCCTTGACCAGTTGACGGGTGTTCTGATCCAGCATCGTGCTTTCCTTTTGTTGTGTAAAAAATACATGTTCTTGTGCGCCAGCGGCGATACGCGGCCAACGTTCACGCCGGGGATGGACGGTGGCGAACGCGGCGGGACAGGCTGGCTTAAAACATGTACAAATAATACATGTTTAATTTCATCGTGTCAGCCCCGGAGCCACCCATGTCGCACACCATCGAAACCACCGCCCGCCGCGCCGCCCTCACCGCCCTGCTGCTGTTCGGCACCTGCCTGTATCTGGCCTACCAGGAAAGCGTGCCGCTGGCGCTGGGCTGGGTCATCGCCGCCCACCTGCTGCTGACGCTGTCGGCCGGGGTGTTCAAGCTGTCGGTAGTGGTGGTGATGGCCTGCCGTCACGGCCGCCGCCATGCAATGTGATTTTTCACACTCTGCCGCATTTAAGCCGCGACACCGTGCTGCCGTCTTGTACTGGTGATGGCGCAACAAGCGCTGTTCCAAACTTCCTCAATACGGAGCGATAGATCATGCTGAGCCTTCACACCAACGCCGCATCCCTGTTCACCAAAAGCAACCTGAATACCAGCCAGAACTCGCTGACGACCTCGATGACCCGTCTGGGTACCGGTTATCGCATCAACTCGTCGCAGGACGATGCCGCCGGCCTGCAGATCGCGACCCGTCTGGAAGCGCAAAGCCGTGGCATGACCGTGGCGATGAAGAACGCGCAGAACGGTATCAGCCTGTTGCAGACTGCCGACGGCGCGCTGTCCGAAGTGTCCAACATCATGCTGCGTATGAAAGACCTGGCAACCGAAGCGTCTACCGCTACCGCCACCGCTGCCGACAAGACCGCAATGAAGGCTGAATTCGATGCGCTGGGCGCCGAAATCACCAACATCATGACCAACACCAAGTTCGGTGGCGAAGCGCTGCTGACCGGCGGCAAGCTGGCCGCGGCGATGAAGTTCCAGGTGGGTGCCACTGCGGCCGAAGCCTACACCTTCAACGCCTCCGCCGACCTGACCGCCATCGGTACCGCCAACACCGCGCTGATCGCCGGCGACCTGTCGATTGCCGACCCAAGCGCCGTGATCGCACTGGCTGACACCGCCGTTGCCGCCGTTGGCACCCTGCGTTCCTCCATCGGTGCCGGCGCCAACCGCCTGAACCACATCAGCAACAACCTGGCCAACGTCAACAACAATACCCAGATCGCCAAGTCGCGCATCATGGACACCGACTACGCCAACGAAACCGCCAACATGACTTCGCGCCAGATGCTGATGCAGGCCGGCACCTCGATGCTGAAGCAGTCCGGTTCTATCGGTCAGCTGGCCATGTCGCTGATGCAGTAAGCGTTTTACCCGTTGTACCTTTAATCAGTCTGCAGCCGCCGCGAGGCGGCTGTTGTCATTGGTGCCGCGCTGGCGCCGGGGGGGGGCAGGATGGCGGAAGCGATACGGGGGGTCGGTGCGCCCAGTGCGCCCGGCGTGGTGCAGCCGGTGGCGACGGCGACGTCGCAGCACAAGCTGGAGCCGGGCGACATCCTCACGCTGCGTGTGGCGGCGCTGCTGGCCGATGGCAGCGTGCAGCTGGAAGGCGACGCGCTGCACTGGCTGCTGCGGCAATGGCCGGCGAGCCTGCCGCCACCAGTGCCGGGCAGCGTGCTGCCGTTCCGAGTACTGGCGGCCGGGCCGCCGCCGCAACTGACACCGCTGCTGCCGTCCGCCGCGCCGCCGCAGATGTCGCCGCCGGACGACGGCCCGCCGCTGGCGGCGACGCTGCCGGCGCCGGCATTCCGCCAGGCGGTGTTGCCGCCGGCGCAGCTGGCCAGCGCCTGGCGCGAGGCGTTGGTGGGCACCTTGGCCGCGGCGGCGGCGCAGTTTCACCGCGAGGCCGGTAGCCACCTGCCCGGCGCGCTGCTCGGCGCCTTGCCCGATCTCGCCTTGGCGTCGCTGCGCGGCCAGAGCGCGTTGCCGCTGCCCTTGTGGTTGCCGATGTGGCTGTGGGGCGGGCCGCCGCTGGGCTGGCAGGTGGAAGACCAGCCGGAGGCGGAGGACGCCGACGCGCCACCGGCGGCGCTGGACCTGCTGCTGGAGTGCATGCTGCCGCTGGGGCGGCTGCGTTTGCGCTTGCGGCTGGACGGTGCGGGGCTGCTGCTGTGTTTTCACGGCGAGGAGGCGCTGTGCGACTGGCTGCGGTCGCAGCGCGGCAGTCTGCTGGCGGCGTTGCACGGCGCCGGTTTCGAGCTCAATGCCTGCCACATCGGCAGCCGGCCGGCGCTGACCGGCCTGGCGCTGGGGCGGCACGGCATCAGCCTGTTCGAGGCGTCGCGGCTGCCGGCGTCGCTGTTTGTCGCCGCGGCGCTGATCCTGGAAGTATTGCTTCCGGCTAGCCCAGCGTCCCCACCAGGCTGACCTCGCGGTTTTCCGGCACCTCGTTGTAGGACAGGATGTGCAGGCCGGGGGCGAACAGGCGGCCGTAGCGCGCCAGCAGCGGACGCAGCTGCGGCATCACCAGCAGCAGCGGCGGCGTGGCCATCTGCTTCATCTGGTCGCGGATGATGGGCATGTTTTGCTGTAGCTGCTGCAGCACGTTGGGGTCGATCGGGAAGCTGTCCAGCGCCGCCTTTCCGCTCTGCTGCGCCTGGCCCAGCGCGCCCAGCAGCAGGTTTTCCAGATCGGCGCCGAGGTTGAACGCCTTCATCTCGCCGCGCGGGCCGAGGATGGCCTGCACGATCTGCCGCTTTAGCGCGGCGCGCACCTCCGCCGCCAGCATGATCGGCTCCTTGCTGTTGTCGGCGGCTTCCACCAGCGTGGTGGCGATCGCCTCCACCGGCTTCAGCGACACGCCGTCGGCCAGCAGCGCGCGGTACACCTTCAGCTGCTGGTTGGCGGTGAGCGCTTGCGACAGCGCCTGCGCGAGCTTCGGCGCCTGTGCGGCCAACCTGTCGCCCAGCGCGGCGACGTCGTCGTGGCGGAACAGCTCGGCCAGGTGGTCACGCATCACCTTGTTGACGTGGGTGGCGATCACGCTGGCGCAATCGACCACCTGGTAGCCCAGCCCCAGCGCGCGCGCCTTGTCCTGCATCTCGATCCAGGTTACCGGCATCGCGAACGCCGGGTCGACGCCGGGGATGCCGTCCAGCGTGCCGTACACCTGCGGCGACGGGATCGCCATCAGCCGGTCGGCGTGCACCTCGGCCTCGGCGATGGTGCTGCCGGCCAGCAGGATCGCGTACTGCGCCGGCTTCAGTTTCAGGTCGTCGCGCACCGCCACCGCCGGCAGCAGCACGCCCATGCTTTCGCTCAGCGTCTGGCGCACGCCTTTCAGGCGCTTGCTCAGCGGCGCGCCCTGCGCCTTGTCGATCAGCGTCACCAGCTTGTAGCCCAGCGACAGCGACAGCGTCTCGCTGTACGGCAGGCTGTGCCAGTCCAGCTCCGGCTCGCCGTCACCCTGCAGCACCTGCTGCAGCGCGCCGTGATCCAGCGGCGCGCCGGGTTTGGCCGGTGCCTGCTGCAGCCGCCAGCCGACAAAGGCCAGCAGCGCGGCAAAGCCGATGAAGGTCGGCCACGGCATGCCGGGGATGATGGCGAGCATGAACATCATGCCGGCGGCGGAGTACAGCACCACCGGCGACGCCAGCATCTGGCTGCTGACCTGTTCCTGCATGTCGCCGGAATCGCTGACGCGGGTGACGATGATGGCGGCGGCGGAGGACAGCAGCAGCGCCGGAATCTGCGCCACCAGGCCGTCGCCGATGGTCATCAGCGCGTACTGGCGGAAGGCGTCGCCCAGCGCCATGTCGTGCATCAGCGTGCCGATGGCGACACCGCCGATCAGGTTGATCAGCAGGATCAGGATGCCGGCGATGGCGTCGCCGCGCACGAACTTGGAGGCGCCGTCCATCGCGCCGTAGAAGTCGGCCTCGGTGCTGATGTCGCGGCGGCGCTGCTGCGCCGCTTCCTGGGTGATCACCCCGGCGTTGAGGTCGGCGTCGATCGCCATCTGCTTGCCCGGCAGCGCGTCCAGCGTGAAGCGCGCCGACACCTCGGAGATGCGCTCGGCGCCCTTGGTCACCACCATGAAGTTGATGATCATCAGGATCACGAACACCACCAGCCCGACCACGAAGTTGCCGCCGATCACCACGTGGCCGAAGGCCTCGATCACGCGGCCGGCGGCGTCGGTACCCTGGTGGCCGTCGAGCAGCACCACCCGCGTCGAGGCCACGTTCAGCGTCAGCCGCAACAGCGTGGCGCCGAGGATGATGGTGGGGAAGATGGAAAAGTCCAGCGGCCGCCGCGCCGACACGCTGACCAGGATGATGATGATCGCCAGCACGATGTTGAAGGTGAACAGCAGGTCCAGCACCAGGGGCGGCAGTGGCAGGATCACCATCGCCAGGATGGCGAGCAGGTACAGCGGGGTGGCGACCTTGTGGCGCGCCATGAGGGCAAGCAGGCGGTTGAGGGCGGTCATGTTGTCGTTTTCGGATTGGCGAGATGGGCTGGCACCGGCAAATCATCCGGCAAGGTTGGCCGCACGCGGCGCTGGCCGCTGCGGAAGGCTTTCAGCTGCAAGACATAGGTCAGCACCTGCGCCACGGCGCGGTACAGCGGCGCCGGGATCTGCTGGTTGACCTGGGTGGTGTGGTACACCGCCCGCGCCAGCGGCGGGATGGTGAGCACGGCAATATCGTGTTCGGCGGCGATGCGGCCAATGCACAGCGCCATCTCGTCGACGCCCTTGGCGATGATGAACGGCGCCTCGGCGCGGTCCTCGTCGTATTTCAGTGCCACCGCGTAGTGGGTCGGGTTGACGATGATCACGTCGGCGGTCGGCACCGACTTGCGCAGCCCGCGCTGCGCCAGCTGCTGCTGTACCTGGCGGATGCGCTGCTTGATCTGCGGGCTGCCCTCGGTCTTCTTGTACTCGTCCTTCAGGTCCTGCTTGCTCATGCGCTGCTCGCGCTGGAACAGCAGCCACTGCAGCGGCAGGTCGATCACGGCGAACAGCACGAACACCGCCGCCAGCGCCAGCAGCGCCTGCAGCAGCCGCGCGCCGGCGGCGGCCAGCGCCTCGTCCAGCGGCAGGTCCTGCAGCGCGAAGAAATCCTGCATCGCGGAGAGTGCCACGCCGTACAGCACGCCGCCGAGCAGCAGCGCCTTGAGGATGGACTTGCCGACCTCGCTGGCGTGCTTGGCCGACACCACCCGTCCCAGGTGGCTCAGCGGGTTGAGGCGCTTCAGCTGCGGGAAGAAGTGCTGGCCGACGAAGATCCAGCCGCCGGGCAGCAGCGAGAACACCACGATCAGCAGCGGGATCACCAACAGCGGCAGCAGCATCTTCACCAGCAGGGTCAGGCTGCCGGCGAACAGCATCGACCACACGTTCTCCAGCGTGCCGCGGCCGCCCAGCGAGGCGAAGGCCAGCGCGAACAGGCGGCGGAAATCGGCCAGCCAGTCCGGCATCTGCCAGAAGCTGAGCCACACCGCCACCACGATGCCGACCGCGGTG
>Ga0209211_10002799_pt1 | contig 29416 bp, 28 predicted proteins | sample RifGroA2_FD_183992 | JGI IMG/M metagenome (GOLD analysis project Ga0209211, IMG submission 183992) | Groundwater microbial communities from Rifle, Colorado, USA - Groundwater A2 (SPAdes) (version 2) | ecosystem: Environmental > Aquatic > Deep subsurface > Groundwater | place: Rifle, Colorado...
CCCGCCTCGGCAGTTCAGACCATTCCGGCAACGGTAACCCGGTTGCGCCCCTGATTCTTCGACATATACAGCGCGGCATCGGCACGTGCCACGAAGTCACTTCCCGACTCGCCGCCTCGATAACTGGCGACGCCCAGTGAAACCGTGATGGTCGCCACATCCTCGTTCTTGTCGGTACGCTTGATGCGGAATTTTTCCACTGTTGCCCTGATTTTTTCCGCCACGCGGCGCGCGCCCTCCAGCGGAGTATCCGGTAGCAGGATAACGAACTCCTCACCGCCATAACGGGCAGCAGTGTCTTTCCCCTTGACGTTGTCCTTGAGTATCTGCGCCACGGCGCGAATCACCTTGTCGCCGAACAGGTGCCCGTAGTTGTCGTTGACGCGCTTGAAGAAATCGATATCGGTCATCAGCAGGCTCGGCCCCTGTTCTTCGGCCTCGGATACCGACAGGCAACCCGCCAGCGCCATATCGAATCCCCGGCGATTGGTCAGCCCGGTCAAGCCGTCAGCCAGCGCATCTTCCCGGGCCTTGCTCACCTCACGCCGCAACTGCTCGATCTCGTTATGGCTTTCGTCGAGACGGCCTTTCAGCGAACTGATCGATCCTTGCATGCTGCGGGTATGCTGGAGCAGCACATCGACGCCGCCGTCGGTACCGGGCTGCGATCCCGCCATGCCTTCCGACCATTTTTCCAGCACACCGCCAAACTGGTTGGCCTGGTCGCCCGCCAGCGAGGCGGACTGGGACATGTCGGCCATGATCTTCTGGAAGCCTTCGCTGACGCGTCGCGCCGCATCTTCGTCGAGTTCGGCGATGTGCTTGCGAAATATCTCGGCGGTGATCTTTTCGTCGAGGATGGCACCGTTCTGCGTGTGATCGTCGATGCTCGCCCGCAACGATGAATTATTTCCGGCCACATATTCGTACCAGACCGCATAGCTGACCGGGTGCAGCGCCGTAGCCTGCCGGGACATCAAGGGCAGAGCCTGCCTCAGATACTCGGCGCTTTTCTCAATGCTGTCGTTATATTTCAAGCTTATCCTCCTCCAACTTACGGTATACCAAACACCTTCCAGACGACCGCCTTTCAGAGTAATCCAATACTATCAGCGCGCTAATTCTATAACCATGCATTAATTATGGGAACAATTGATGCGAGGACTGTGTCGCGCGTCGGCGCGGGCAACTGCCTCCTGTAATACAATAAGAGCCATGCGCGCCCTGCCGGTTGGCGCCCAATCCGGCATTCCGCCGCATTCCCCTCAAGCGCTTCGCCGCCTGAACCGGTTCCCCGCATGGGGCAGGCCGATTCAGGAGTTCAATTGAACGCAACCACTCAAGGCATTACCCCCCCCGTAGACACTGCATCCGACGCCGTCCCGCCAGCGCCGACTTTCGACGAACTCGGGCTGCTGCCCGAGTTGCTGCGCGCCGTCAATGACGCTGGCTACACCACGCCGACGCCGATCCAGATGCAGGCCATCCCGATCATCATGGCCGGCAAGGATGTCATGGGCGGCGCCCAGACCGGCACCGGCAAGACCGCCGGCTTCACCCTGCCGCTGCTGCAACGCCTGGCCCGCCATGCCAGCAGTTCGCCCTCGCCCGCCCGCCATCCGGTGCGCGCCCTGATCCTGGCGCCGACCCGCGAACTGGCGATGCAGGTGCATCAAAGCGTGGTCACCTACAGCAAGCACCTGCCGCTGCGCTCGGTCTGCATCTATGGCGGCGTCGATATCCGGTCGCAGATCGCCGAACTGCGCGAAGGTCGCGAAATCGTCGTCGCCACGCCGGGCCGGCTGCTCGATCACGTGCAGCAAAAAAGCGTCAGCTTCAACTTCGTCGAAGTGCTGGTGCTCGACGAAGCCGACCGCATGCTGGACATGGGCTTCATCCCGGACATCAAGCGCATCCTCGCCATGCTGCCGAAAGAACGGCAGAGCCTGCTGTTTTCGGCCACCTTCTCCAACGAGATCAAGAACCTCGCCGACAGCATGCTCAAGGCGCCGCAATTGATCGAGGTGGCAAAGCGCAACACCGTCATCGACACCATCACCCACCGCGTCTATCCGGTGGCGTCCGACCTCAAGCGCAGCCTGTTGGTGCATCTGCTGACGCATCAGGAGCTTGACCAAAACGCGCAGCAAGTGCTGGTGTTCGTCGGCACCAAGTTCGGCGCCAGCCGTCTCGCCGTCTATCTGGCGCGGCAGGGCATCGCCGCCGATGCCATTCACGGCGACAAGAGCCAGCAGCAACGCACCGAAGCGCTGGAAGGCTTCAAGTCCGGCAAGATCCGCGTCCTGGTCGCCACCGATGTCGCCGCGCGCGGCCTGGACATCGACGACCTGCCGCATGTCATCAATTACGAGCTGCCGCACACCGCCGAAGACTACATTCACCGCATCGGTCGCACCGGTCGCGCCGGCAAACATGGCGACGCCACCTCGCTGTTCGCGCCCGAGGAAAAGCAGCGCCTGGCCGACATCGAACGGCTGATCAAGCGCCCGATCGAACGCGTCGAGATCACCGGCTTCGCCGAGCTGGCGCCGGTGCACGAAAGCGCGCCGAGCAATCGCGGCCACCGTCGCGAGCACCTTGAGCGCGCCCGCGAGAAGGCACGCGAGCGCGATCGCGCGCTGACGCTGGACGGCAGCCGACCGACCGGGCGCGAGCTGCCCAGCCCCGCCGCCCACCTTCCACGCATCGACCCGCGCCTGCCGCGACTCGATTTTGACCCGAGCAAGCCCTACGTCAGCAAATCAGTGGCGGTCGAAACCAACACCGAGAAACCCGCCGCAACGCGCCCGCAGAAACCCGTGGCCGCGCTGCTCGGCGGATTTGGAAGGAAATAGAATGAAGCTGATCCGCTTTGGCCCGAAGGGTCGTGAAAAACCCGGCCTGATCGCGCCGGACGGCACGCTACGCGATCTTTCCGGTCATGTCGCCGACATCGGCTGGACCGAGCTGTCGGCTGCCGGGCAAAAGCGCCTGCGTGCGCTGAATCCCGCCACGCTGCCGAAAGTGCGCGGCACGCCGCGCCTCGGCGTGCCCTTCAGCGGCATTTCCAAAATTGTCGGCATCGGCCTCAACTACCGCGCGCACGCCGCCGAGGCGAAGATGCCGATTCCGCCCGAGCCGGTGGTGTTCATGAAGGCCACCACCTGCATAAGCGGCCCCAACGATCCAGTCATGATGCCTGCCGGCGGCACCAAGCTCGACTGGGAAGTCGAACTCGGCATCGTCATCGGTCGCGAAACCCGTCAGGTCGCCGCGGCAAATGCGCTTGATCGTGTCGCCGGCTACTGTGTGTTCCACGATGTTTCGGAACGCGCCTTCCAGCTCGAACGCGGCGGCCAGTGGGACAAAGGCAAGAGCTGCGACAGCTTCGGCCCCATCGGCCCCTGGCTGGTGACGAAAGACGAGATCGCCGACCCGCAGCAACTGCGCCTGTGGCTTGATGTCAATGGCGAACGCATGCAGGACTCGACCACCGCCGACATGATTTTTTCCTGCGCCGAAATCGTCAGCTATGTTTCGCGTTTCATGACGCTCTTGCCCGGCGACGTGATCTGCACCGGCACGCCGCAAGGCGTCGGCATGGGCCGCGGTCGCTTCCTGCAAATTGGCGATCGGGTCCGGCTCGGCGTCGAGGGGCTGGGCGAACAGGCGCAAACCGTGATTGCCACAAAGTAGGGCAAAAGTCGGCGCCGATGGGACGGCGATTCGCCGTCGTGACCGACCGAAACCGGCACTGCGGGACGCACCGCGCCTTAGTTGAGGAAATCCAGGCGCAACCGCTGTTGCAGCGTTCGCGCCTGGCGAAAGGCTTCCTTGAGGATTTGGCGGTCGAGTTTGTGCAGGCGGTCCGGATTGAGCCGGTTGGCGGCTTCGGGAAATTCGCCGGACACCTGATTCTGCAAGCGCAGGCGCTGTATCTGGTAGAAGGCGGCCACCATCGCCGCAGCCTCCTCGACCGGCATGCCCAATGCCTTCCGTACGCCGCGCAGGCGCTCCACGGTGTTGGTGTGGTCGCCCCCATGAGCCAGCGCAAATATCCGCATCGCGTCGACAAACAGGCGTATCCCCTGCCCTTTTAGATCGAGCGTGTGCGGATAGTCATGACTACCGCCGAGGCGAAAATCACGCCACCAGCTCAACGGCGGCTCCTGCTCCAACGCGTTGCCTGCCATCGCGCGCAGGAAGGCCGTATTGCCCTTGACGCGTTGCAAAAGCCAGCGTTGCAGTTCAGTCACCAGCTCTTCGCGGCCATAGAGCGGCCGGAAATCGAAAAAGATGGTTGCATTGAGCAGGGCCGCGGGCTCCGGCACGGAAATCCAGCCATCAAACCGCTGTTTCCACTCATCGAGGGAAAGGCACCACGCCGCGTTACCGGCCATGATCTTCCCCGTACACAGCGGAAATCCACACTCATCAAGCGCTATATTGACGGCCTGGGCGAAGGGCAGAAACTTGCGTCGCAGATCCTCCGCTTCCGCCGCCGAGGCCGCCGCAAAAACAATGCCGTTATCCTGATCGGTGACCAGCGTCTGTTCCAGCCTGCCCTCCGAGCCGAAAACCAGCCAGCACCAAGGGACATAGGGAAGATCGAACTCGCCTTCGACCAAATCGATGGCTTGCAGGGCAATCAGGTCATTGAGCGCCGAAATCCATTCGCACAAGGCCTCCGCGCCGCTGCCCTCGGCCAGGCGACGGGCGGCGAAGCGACTCACGGCCACGGTTTGCGCGGCCAGTTCGGCGATGCTCCGGGTAGCCAGAATGGCGTTGGCCAGGCTCGCCGAGTCCGCCGCCTGCATGCCATACAGATCGCCCTGGGAGACGACGTTGAACAGGCGTCCGTCGGCCCCGGTCAGAATCAAGTGGCGCATGCCGCGACGAAACATCAGCACCGTCGCCTGGTGCACCGTGGCTTCCGCCGCAAGGCTGGCCAGCCCGCCGGTCATGACGCCGGCCACCGGCCCCGCAAGATCGCATTCGTCATTGATGATCGAGCGCAACGCATCGCGCAGGGTGACGATGCCCAACGGCACCGAACTTGCCGGATCTACAATCACGGCCACCTCGGCGTCCCGCGCATCGATGGCGCGCAGGGTGTCGCGCAGCGATGTCGCCGGATCGACCACCACCGGCGGCGCCAGCGGCAAGTAGCGCAGTGCGGTATTGAGGTTCACCGACACCGCGTCGAACAGACGGGGATCAGTAATGGATGCGGGCATGGTAGGTTTTCTCGCTGGCCGCGCGGGCCTCGCCCAGCGTACGGATGCCCCGGTCGGCCAGCAGCGGCATCATCTTGAGAAAAACTTCGGCGGTGACAATGGCGTCACCCACCGCCGTGTGGCGCCCGAGCACCGACACGCCGAGCCGCTGGGCGATGGCCTCCAGCCGGTGCGACTCCTGGTTCGGGAACAGCACGGCGGAGAGCAGAAATGTATCGAGCACCGGACGGTCGAAGCGGATTCCGGTGCCGGCTTCCTTCAATTCCAGAAAGCGCATGTCGAACGCCGCGTTGTGCGCCACCAGCACGGTATCGGCGACGAAGGCACGGAACATCGGCAAGACACGCCCGATGGGCGGCTGGCCGGCCAGCATGTCGGCGGTAATACCGTGAATCTTCACCGACTGCGCCGGCAGGGTTCGCTGCGGATCGATCAACTGCTCGAACGATTCCTGGCGCAGCAGGCGGCGATTGACGATGCGCACCGCGCCGATCTGGATAATCTCGTCGCCCGCCGACGGATCGAGACCGGTGGTCTCGGTGTCGAAGACGGTGTAGGTAAGTTGCGCCAGGAGCCGGTCATCCAGCGCCAGACCTGTCTCCTCGCCCTTGAAGAGGTCGAAATCGTAGAACTCGGGACGGCTGTCGACCATCGCTGCTTCCGCGGCGGAAGAACCCTCCGCCTGCCCGCTGACGACCGGCAACAGGAAACGAAAGAAGGCGCGGTGCGAAGCGCGGTCGCGCTGAAACCATACTTCGCCGCCGTTGCGCTCGACGACATCGCGCACCGTCAGCGGCGAAAACTCCCCTGCCACGGTCATCGGGTCAAGCTCCCAATGCATCACCGTTTCGGTGCTCATGAACACGCCCGACCAGATCAAATCGATATGCGCCATCGCGCCATCCCGGCTCAGACGCAGCCTCAGGTCCTTGATCTGGTACTCGTCGTGCAGGCGGGCGGCAAGATAGGTCATCGCCTGCAACAGGGAGAAGCCGTCCACCTTGATCCATATCTCGCTATCGACATCTTCGAGGCTCACCGGCAAGGAGCAGCGATCGGCGATCCGGCGACAAGCCGCCATCAACAGATCGGAGCCGAGCATCTCCTCCAGCGGCCAGCGCGACTTGAGCACGGCAGCATATTTGCGCGCGGCCGATTCGACACGCCCGGCCAGGCTCCCGGCTTCGTCGCGGACGACCGCAAGGAAGCGCCGATGCTCCTCGGCGCTCATGTCGGCGTAGTCGTACAGCGTCTCGGCGGCGGCACGCAGATTGGCCACCGGCCCCCGACTGCTCTCGGTGAGATCCTGCAACAACTGGTCGCGCGTAGACTCGCTGTCGAATGTCTCGGTCATGTCCTCGATCATCGTCATATAGCCGGAGAACCCCGCCCCCGCAGCCGCCTCTGCGTCGGCCTCGGCGCCGCCTTCAAGCGCTGCTCCCGCCTCGGGTATGGGCGCCACCAGAACGCGCAGCAGGCGACCGGACTCGGTCACCGCGACAAAGCGGCGGTGAGTGCGCCGCCTGAGATCGATGTTTTCGAGGGCATAGGCAATCAGGTGCCGATCAAACAGGCCATAGATCGAACGGCCCAGGCCAAGCGCCGCCATGCCATGGCCCGACGAGCCGGCAAACAGCGCTCGGGCGCGACGGTTATAAAGCAGCACCCGACCATCGAGATTGCAGACGATGACACCCTGCGCCAGTTCCGACATGAGCACGGCGAAGCGGTTGCGGTCGGCCTCGGCCGCCGCATTGGCGGCGCCGATTCGCGCTTCGATATCTTCGTCCTTCGCCTGATGCTGCTCGGCCAATCGATTGACGGCGACAAGCAGAGCCTGCAACTCGCGACTGCCCTGCACGGTCAAGCGGGTCGCCGGCTCTTCAAGCATGGCGCCGGCTTCTTCCGCAGCCCGTGCCGGCGGCAGGACCAGAAACTCATGCGCGGCGCGCAACATGAGAAACAGAAAAACGCAGGAGACAAAAACAATCATCAACAGGGCGCCGAGGCGACGCTCGAACACGGCTGCAAGCAGCACCTGTTCCTGCGCTTCAAGCCCCGAGCCAATAACAACGCCCGTCGCCAGCAGGACCGCCAGCAGAAAAGAGCAGGCAACGACAACGACGGCGATCAGTTTGGTCACGGAACTCACGATGCCATCAACTCGGCAAGCGGGGTAATGGGCGCTTATGCCCGGTCGATCAGCGCCTTGACCTGGGCGACAAGCTCCCTGGTCGAAAACGGCTTCGTTATATAGACATCGGCGCCCAGCGCCAGGCCCTTGGAGACCTCGGTATCGCGCCCCTTGGCGGTCAGCATCATGATCCGCAAATTCGCAAACTCCGGATCCTGGCGCAGATCCTGGCAGACCTCAAAACCGTTTCGCAACGGCATCATGACGTCGAGAATCGCCAGGTCGGGCCGCTCGGCGCGGACCCGGTCGAGCGCCTCGGCGCCGTTGTGCGCGACGACAATCTCGTAGCCTTCACGCTTGAGCAGAAACTCAAGCGAAATGACGATATTCGGCTCGTCGTCGGCGATCAGAATCTTTTTGGTCATGCCCTCCCCCTTGCTTCAATTCGCTCTTCTTCTGTTGCGAAGAATACACCGAGGCGGAACTTGCGAACCAAAAAAAGCCCACCGCAAAGGTGGGCCGACAGCGCCGCAAACAAAGAAAATATCAGGCTGCCGCTTGCGCCGGAATATGCCGGCTATGATGGGTGACGCGGTTTCTGGCATCGACATACACCAGATCGGGCTCGAACTTTTGCAGTTCGATTTCGTTCATCATGACGTAGGTGGCGATGATCAACAAATCGCCGGTGGCGGCCTTGCGCGCGGCCGCGCCGTTCACCGAAATGGTGCCGCTGCCGCGTTCGGCGCGAATGGCGTAGGTGGTGAAACGCTCGCCATTGTTCACGTTGTAGATGTCGATCTGCTGGTATTCCCTGATGTCGGCTGCATCGAGCAGGTTTTCATCGATGGCGCAGGAACCCTCGTAGTGCAGTTCGGAGTGGGTCACCGTGACGCGGTGAAGTTTCGACTTGAGCATCATGCGTTGCATTGTCAGACCTTTCTCATGCAAAGGCGGCAATAAATCGGGAGTTCGCCAAAGGGAGCCAAGCCCCCGTCTCGTTCGCTTCTGGTACACCGCCGGCATGAGCGCATCGCAGTGGCCTAAACTTCCAGATTGTCGATGAGGCGCGTGCTTCCCAAGCGCGCCGCAGCCAACACCACCAATCCGGAATCGTGAGCGGACGGCAATTGTAGATCAAGTTTTTTACGCAATGCAACATAATCCGGAATCCAGCCACTGGCTTGGAGTTCGAGGACGGCCCCCTGCTCCAGCGCGGCGAAATCACGGCTTCCGGCGCGCACAGCCCCTATTACTTTCGTTAATGCCTGGAACAAATGCGGCGCTTCCGCCCGTTCCGCCCCGGACAAATAGCCGTTGCGCGAGGACAGGGCGAGACCATCGGCGGCGCGCACGGTCTCGCCGCCTACGATCTCAATGGGCAGGTTGAACTCGCGCACCATGTTGCGAATGACCATCAACTGCTGGTAATCCTTCTTGCCGAACAGCGCCACATCGGGCTGGGCGATCTGGAACAGCTTCATCACCACCGTGACAACGCCGCGAAAATGTCCGGGGCGAAACTCGCCATCGAGGATGCCGGCCTGCTCGGGCGGCGGTTCGATCTGGTAGGTCTGCGGTTGCGGATACATTTCCTCTTCCGTTGGCGCGAAAAGATGCTCGACGCCGACCGCCTCCAGGCGCTCGCAGTCCGCCGCGAAGCTGCGCGGATACGCCTCGAAATCCTCACCAGGGCGAAATTGCAGACGATTGACGAAGATCGTGGCGATCACCGCATCGGCTGTATCGCGCGCTTGCGTCATCAGCGCGATGTGCCCATCGTGCAGGTTGCCCATGGTCGGCACCAGCGCGGCGCGACGAACCCTGCTTCGCGCCGCTCTCAGCGACGCGATGGTTTCGTGGATCTGCATGACTCAGTAACTGTGTTCGGGGGCGGGAAAACTGCCGTCCTTGACGGCCTTGACGTAGGCCGTCACGGCGGCGTCGATGCTCGCCGCGCCCTCCATGAAGTTCTTCACGAAGCGCCCCTTCTTGCCCGGATAGACGCCCAGCATGTCGTGCAGCACCAATACCTGGCCGTCGCAGTCTGGTCCGGCGCCAATGCCGATGGTGGCGCAGACCCTGAGCAGCCCGGTAATTTCGGCGGCGAGCTGCGCCGGCACCATTTCCAGCACCATCAGCGCGGCGCCCGCCTGCTCCAGCGCCAGGGCGTCGCGCTTCATGCGCGCTGCGCCTTCCTCGCCGCGCCCCTGCACGTGGTAGCCGCCCAGCGCATGCACCGATTGCGGCGTCAGGCCGATGTGGCCGCAGACCGGCACGCCGCGCTCGATCAGAAAATGCACCGTCTCCGCCATCACCTCGCCGCCTTCCAGCTTGACCATCTCGGCCCCGGCGGCAAGCAGGCGCACGGCATTCCGCAGCGCCAGTTCCTTCGATTCCTGATAGCTGCCGAAGGGCATGTCGGCGACGCACATCGCGCGCTGCGCCATGTGGCCGACGCATTCCGTGTGATAGACCATCTGCTCCATGGTCACCGGCAGCGTTGATGTCTTGCCCTGCAAGACGTTGCCCAGCGAATCGCCGACGAGGATCACATCCACCCCGCAGCGGTCCTCCAGCGCAGCAAAGCTGGCGTCGTAGCCGGTGAGCATGGCGATCTTCTGGCTTTCGCGCTTCATGCGCGCCAGTTCCGGCAGCGTGATCGGCTTGTTGCTGGCTAGATAGGTCATGGCGAGCGGAAAACGAAGTAGACGGCGCCTAGGATACACAACCCCGCCCACAGGTAATCGAGCTTCAACGGTTGCTCCATGTAGAAGATGACAAAAGGCACGAATACCGTGAGCGTGATCGCTTCCTGCATGATCTTGAGTTGCGCCAGCGACATCTCCTGGTGGCCGATGCGATTGGCCGGCACTTGCAACATATACTCGAACAGCGCGATGCCCCACGACGCCAGCGCGGCAATCCACCACAGCCGGTCGTTGAGATTCTTGAGATGGGCATACCAGGCGAAGGTCATGAAGACATTCGAGGCCGCCAGCAGCAGCGCGGTTTGCCAGACAACGGGGATATGCATCACCGACGCCATGATTCAGGCCGCTTGCGCCAGCAGCTTCTCGATCTGCTGACCGGCGCAACGCAACAGCAGATCGGCCACGGCGCCGCGACCGGGAATCACCAGTTGCGGCGCGATTTCCGCCAGCGGCGCCAGCACGAAAGCGCGCTCATGCAATCGCGGATGCGGCAGGGTGAGTTGCGGGTCGTTCATGATCGCGTCGCCATGGAGCAGCAGATCGAGATCGAGCGTGCGCGGCGCGTTCCTGACGCTACGCTGGCGACCGAAGCGCGCTTCGATCTCAAACAGGGATTCGAGAAGAGTCGGCGCTGGCGACACGGCGATCAGTTCGACCACGGCGTTGATGAAATCGGGCTGATGCTTCAAACCGACCGGCGCCGTGCAATACAGGGAGGATGCGACAACGAATTCCGTCCCCGGCAGTCCGCGCAGGGCGGCGATGGCCGCCTTCACCGTCGCCACCGGATCTCCCAGATTGGCGCCCAGCGCGATGAAGCAACGCTGGCTCACGTCAGGCTTCGCTGGACGCGCTGTCGACGACGTCACCCTCGCCCGCCGACTTCTTGCCCCGAACGCGACGCCGCCGCTTCTTGGGGCCGCTGTCGGGAATCAGCAGGGCTTCGCGCCCTGCATGGTCGGCATTCTGGAAGTCGTGCCACCAGGTCGCGATTTCCATGTCGATCTCGCCGCTCTCGGCACGCAGCACCAGGAAATCGTAACCGGCGCGAAAACGCGGCAGTTCGATCAGGCGATACGGCGACTTGCCGGCGCGCTTCTCGAAGCGCGGTTGCAGCGCCCAGATATCCTTGATGTCGCCGACGATGCGGCGCGTGATGGCGAGCTTTTCGCCCTGCAAATTCAGCACTTCATCCATGGCTTCGTACAGCGCGGGAATCGGCACATCGCCTTTGGCCTTGCGCGCTTCCCAGGCCGCCAGCACTTCGTGCCAGAGCAGGGTGGCGAACAGATAGCCGGGCGACAATGACTTGCCGGCCTTGACCCGCGCGTCGGTGCTGGCCAGGGACAGCATGACGAATTTCTCGCCCAGCGGCTGCTCCAGGATCACATCCAGCAGCGGCAGCAGGCCGTGATGCAGGCCGTCGTCGCGCAGGCGCTTGAGGCATTCGACCGAGTGCCCGGAAAACAGCAGCTTCAGCATTTCGTCGAACATGCGCGCCGCCGGCACGTTTTCCATCAATTCCGCCATCTCGCGGATCGGCGCCCGCACCGCTGGATCGAGCGTCAGCCCCAGTTTGGCCGAAAGGCGCACGGCGCGCAGCATGCGCACCGGATCTTCGCGATAGCGCAACGTCGGCTCGCCGATCATGCGCAGCGTCTTCTGTTTCAGGTCGGCGACGCCATGGTGATAGTCGATCACCGTCTCGGTGGTGGGATCGTAATACAGGGCATTGACCGTGAAGTCGCGACGCGCGGCGTCTTCCGCAATCGAACCAAAAACATTGTCGCGCAACACGCGACCGTGCTCATCCTTGACCGTATGGGCATCGTGCGCGGCGCGGAAGGTGGAAACTTCCAGCGTCTCGCCGCCTTGCATCACATGCACGATCTGGAAGCGGCGACCGATGATGCGGGCGCGGCGAAACAGGGAACGCACCTGCTCCGGCGTGGCGTCGGTGGCGATGTCGTAGTCCTTGGGTTCGATGCCGGCGATCAGGTCGCGCACCGCGCCGCCGACGACATAGGCCTTGTGCCCGGCGTGCTGAAGCGCCTCGCAGGTACGCCGGGCGCCCGCCGAAACCCGCTCGCGGCGAATGCCATGGCGACCCACGGGAATCATGGCCGGCGCATGCGGCGAAGGAGAGTCGCCGCGACGAAACACGTGGCGCAAAAACTTGCGGATCATGGAAAATGGGTGGAAGCGTTGCAGACGGCTTGCTGCGAGAGGCGGCAATGATAGCGGAAACGCAGTTTCAGTGCTGGCTTCCGCCGCTTTTGACACTAGACTAGCCATGATTCTGAAAGGACTTTCATGAGCGTCAAACGACTTTTCGATCTGACCGGCAAGGTCGCCCTCGTCACTGGCAGCTCGCGCGGGCTTGGCCTGCAGATGGCCGAGGCGCTGGGCGAAATGGGCGCGAAGCTGGCCATCACGGCGCGCAAGGCCGACGAACTGGCGGCGGCCAGGGCGCACCTCGAAAAACAAGGCATCGAGGTGCTTGCCGTCACCAACGACTTGTCGAAGTTCGACGAGATTCCCGGCCTCGTCAGCCATGTGCTCGACCGCTACGGCAAGATCGACATCCTGGTGAACAACGCCGGCGTTGCCTGGAGCGCGCCGGCCGAGGACCATCCTTTCGACGCCTGGATCAGGGTCATCGACCTCAACGTCAACGGCATGTTCTTGCTGACCAGGGAAGTCGGCAAACGCGCCTTCATTCCGCAAAAGTCGGGCAAGGTCATCGTCACCGCGTCGATTGCCGGCCTGCGCGGCAATCCGCCGGACATCCAGACCATCGCCTACAACACCAGCAAGGGCGCCGCCGTGAATTTCGTCCGCGCCCTGGCGGCGGAATGGGGCAGGCACAACATCAACGTCAACGCCATCTGTCCTGGCTTCTTTCCCTCGAAAATGTCCAGCGGCATCATGGAAAAACTGGGCGACCGGATCGTCGCCGCCACCGCCCTGGGCCGCGTCGGCGGCGACGAAGACCTGAAAGGCGCGGTGGTTTTCCTCGCCTCCGAGGCCTCGCGCCACGTCACCGGTCACGCGCTGACCGTCGATGGCGGCAGCAGTTGCTTCTGAGCGCGGAGCGCCGTCCGACAGGCTGCTAGAATCGAATCCATGCTCGACTACCGCGCCCAAACCCTGCTGAAAACCCTGATCGAACGCTATATCGCCGAAGGTCAGCCGGTCGGTTCGCGCACGCTGTCCAAGTACTCGGGGCTGGAACTCTCCCCGGCGACGATCCGCAACGTCATGTCCGATCTGGAAGAAATGGGCTTCATCGCCAGCCCGCACACCTCGGCCGGGCGCGTGCCGACGCCGCTGGGCTACCGCCTCTTCGTCGATTCCCTGCTGACGGTGCGGCCGCTGCAAAGCAGCGAACTCTCCGAGATGAAGGAAGCCATCCATCCCGACCAGCCGCAACTCGTCATCAGCCACGCCTCGCAACTGCTGTCGCAGCTCACCGCCTTTGCCGGCGTGGTGGTGGCGCCGCGCCGGCAACAGCCGCGCATCCGCCAGATCGAGTTTCTCAGCCTGTCCGACAGGCGAGTCCTGTTGATCATCGTCACTGCCGACGGCGACGTGCAGAACCGCATCCTGTTTACCCAGCGCAATTACAGCCCATCCGAACTCATCGAGGCGGCGAACTACCTCAACCAGAATTGTCTCGGACTCGACTTCGACCAGGTGCGCGCGCGCGTGGTGGAAGAACTGCGCCAGTTGCGCGCCGACATGTCCGACCTGATGACCGCAGCGCTCGATGCCAGCAACCAGGCCATCGCCGACACCTCGACGCAATACGTCATCAGCGGCGAGAAGAATCTGCTCGGTGTCGAGGATCTGTCTTCCAACATGACGCGCCTGCGCCGCGTCTTCGACTTGTTCGAGCAGCGCACCGGGCTGGCCCAGTTGCTGGAGTTGTCCTGTCGCGCCGAGGGTGTGCAGGTGTTCATCGGCGGCGAATCCGGCATCGCGCCGCTCGACGAATGCAGCGTGGTCGCCGCGCCCTACGAGGTCGATGGCCAGATCGTCGGCACCATCGGCGTCATCGGCCCGACGCGCATGGCCTATGAACGCGTCATTCCGATTGTCGACATCACCGCCAAGCTGCTTTCGTCGGCGCTCTCCACTCCCTGAGACCGATGTCCCGCTACGCTCCCGAACCCGCGCAGCAGCACGGTGCGCCGCGCCGCACCGGGGTCTTGCTGGTGAACCTCGGCACGCCGTCGGCGCCGACGGCGGCGGCGCTGCGCCGTTACCTCAAGCAGTTTCTCTGGGACCCGCGCGTGGTCGAAATCCCGCGCCCGGTCTGGTGGCTGATCCTGCACGGCATCATCCTTCCCTTGCGTCCGGCAAAATCCGCGACCAAGTACGCAAAAATCTGGATGTCCGATGGCTCGCCGCTGAAAGTCCACACCGAGCGCCAGGCCAAACTGCTCAAGGGCTGGCTGGGTGAAAACGACGCGGCGGAAATTGTCGTGGCGTCGGCCATGCGCTACGGGCAGCCGTCGATCGGCGGCGCCCTCGACCAATTCCGGCGCGATGGCGTCGAGCGCGTGCTGGTCGTCCCGCTTTACCCGCAATATGCCGCCAGCACCACCGCCAGCGTGATGGATGACGTCGCCGACTGGATCAAGCGCAGCCGCAATCCGCCGGAACTGCGTTTCATCAAGCATTTCCACGATCACCCCGGCTACATCGCCGCGCTGGCCGCCAGCATCGGCGAACACTGGGCCGCTCATGGCCGGCCCGACAAACTGGTGATGAGCTTTCACGGCCTGCCGCGCCGCTCACTCGATCTGGGCGATCCCTATTACTGCGAATGCCAGAAAACCGGGCGCCTTGTGGCGGAAGCGCTGGGGCTCGGCGAAAAGAACTACCTGATCACCTTCCAGTCGCGCTTCGGCAAAGCCGAATGGCTGCAACCCTATACCCAGGCGACGCTGGAAAAACTCGGTCGCGACGGTACGGTACGGGTCGACATCGTCTGCCCCGGTTTCGTCGCCGATTGTCTGGAAACCCTCGAAGAAATCGCCATGGAATGCAAGGCCGCGTTTCTGTCATCGGGCGGCAAGGAATTCAACTACATTCCCTGTGTGAACGAACGCCCCGACTGGATCGCCGCATTGCGCGACCTGGTGACGACCCACCTCGCCGGCTGGCCGCTTGCCGCGCAAGCCGACCCGGACGCGGCAGCGCGCGCCTCCCGCGCTCACTCCTCCTTGCCGAGCCCAACGCGAAACTTTTCAAGCCGCGCCTCATAGTCCGCGGCGTCCCCGTAGTCCAGGAAACGCCTGTAGCGTGAATGAGTGCCGAGGATTTTGCGTGCGTGCTTGATCGGACAGAAATACTCCTCGGTGCGCGCCACGATCTCGGCCACGTAGGCAATCAGTCCGCTGCCATAGGCGCAATAGGTGCAGTGGAATTTCTCGATGAAATTCAGATATTCGAGCTGCTGCCGATCGAACACGATGTAGTCCGCGCGACGCACCCTGGCGACCCGGTAGATCGGGAAACACGTCGCCTGATAGAGGCTGACGAAAAGGTCGAGAACCGCCAGCGGAACGATCATGGAATAGATGATCGGCCCGGTGATCAGGTTCTGCGGACGGTAGGCCACCAGCCAGCGGAAAAACCCCGTCTTGAGCCGAAGATGCGCCTGCCTGATGGACTGCTCGAACTCGACGCGCTTTCCCTCGATCCGGAACAGCGCACTGCTCTCCTGTTCATGGACTGCCGTGCGCAGGTCATCTTCGAGTGCGGACATCTGGTCAAGCAAATGGCGAATGCGGTCATTCATGAACTGCTCCGGTCCGGACGGGGCTCCACTGTACCAGCCTCTCAATAGTCGGCGCTGGCGGGACGGCGGTGAAAATGGCAGATACGCATCCGCCGTCGGGGAAACAAGGTCGGCGCGACCTGTTCCGGAGCGAACGTAGCGGCCTCCCTACCGGTTTACCGGTATTGAAAATACGGCAGGGAGGGTATTCCCGCAGGCACCGGATCGGCCTACCTTTCGAGCATGGAAATGTTCCGCGCCAATGTTCGCTTGCGTTCCGGCAAGTCCTCCGTCGTATTGCCACCGGGTGCTCAGCTCATGATCGAACAAAGTCCAACCGCCGCGCTGCACGCCGGATCGAAACAGGACATGTTTCATGTCGCCGCGAATTTCGTGAATCGGGATGAGTACGGCACCTTGGTGCTGGATCGCGTGGGCCGGATCATCAGTTGTGGGGCGCCCGCCGAGAACATGTTCGGAGCAAGCCAGGTCCGCTTGATCGGGAGGTGGATTTCGGAGTTCATCGCGGGGCTGCTGGTGGGCGGGAGTTCGCCGAGCTATAGCGCCAGGTACCTGGTCCACCTCAGCGCGGGCGACGAATGGCGCGAATTCGAGGCGAAGGACGCCGCCGGATGCGGGTTTGCGGTCGAGGTCAAACTGTCGAGGATGGTGACAGACGGTCAGGAGATATTTCTCCTTAATGTGCGCCGGTCGGGAGGGATGGCGTGTTCCTAGCTGCAGGAGGAGATGACGATGAAAAAGAAGAGCGAGCCTGTATCCAAGTCCAAAGGCACTGCACCTGCAAAACATGTGCACTTATCCGGTAAGCCCGCATCATCGGGCAACGACGATTGTCCGCGCGAGCAATTGATCGCCGAAGCGGCTTATTTTCACGCCGAACGACGCGGTTTTGCGCCTGGCAACGAGATGTCCGACTGGCTTCAGGCCGAAGCCGATGTGACAGCTTGCTCTGGATGATCTCCAACTGAAAAAGGCAGGGTTTCCGCCAAACAGGATCAGCCAAAGTTACGGATTGCAGAGGGCTGCATAGCGCGGGAGCAACGCGCACTGCAAGTGGCCATCCGGGGCACCGGTGCCGCAGGATGCACCTCCGCGCCGAAAGCCACGAATGGCCCTTCTCGAAATAGATCATCTGAGCTTCCACGTACCGGCACGGTCGGTGCTGGACGGACTTGACCTGGATGTGGCGGCAGGCGAGATCCATGCCCTGGTGGGCGCCAATGGCGCGGGCAAAAGCACCCTCGCGTATCTGGTCATGGGCTGCGAGGGCTATCGTCCCGCGACGGGCGAAATCCGTTTTGACCATCATCGTATTGACGATCTGCCTCTGCACGAGCGGGCGCGCCTGGGAATTTCGCTGGCCTGGCAGGAACCCGCCCGTTACGAGGGTCTGTCGGTTCGCGAGTACTTGGCTCTGGGTCATGTCGTGGTGGATGCGCAGGATTGCCTCCACCACGTTGGATTGCCGCCGAACGACTACCTGAACCGCATGGTAGACAAGACCCTAAGCGATGACGAACGCAAGCGTGTTGAACTGGCCTCGGTGCTGGCATTGGCGCCACGCCTGGTCATCCTTGACGAGCCCACTTCGGGCATCGATCTGCTGTCGATCCGGGAGCTCATTGGCGTCATCGGCACTTTCAAGGCGCGAGGCAGCGCGGTGCTGTTGATCACCCATCGCGAGGAGATAACCCGCATCGCGGATCGCGCCTCGCAACTGTGCGGCGGCCACATCGTCGGCACCGGCGATCCGGAGTCGGTGGCGGCAGGTTACCAGGGACGCGTGTGCTGGCACTGCGACGACAGGGATTGTCACCATGACTGAACTGGACAGCCTGTTGCAGGTTCTGGATCGCCGTGGCGTCGATCGTGCCATCCTGGCGGACCCCTGGACTGCCCACCTGGTGGCGAGCGGCCAGCGGTTGCTTAGCCAGCGGCAGGTGCCGGGACTTGAACTCGTTGCCGAGGAAACGCCCGATGGCATCGTGGTCAGCATTCGTGCCAACCGCCGTGTGCACCTGACTCACCCGCTGCACTTGTATTTCGGCGTGCTGCCCGCAATGGGATGCCAGCACATCCAAATGACCCTGGTGCTGGAAGAAGGCGCTGTCGTCGACGTCGTCGCCCATTGCTTCTTCCCCAATGCCGAGCAGGTCGAGCATGCCATGGATGCCCGGATCGAGATCGGCGATGGCGCCCGTCTCACCTACACCGAAGCTCACTACCATGGTCCCCACGGCGGCGTCACGGTGACTCCCAAGACGACCGTCAAGGTCGGCAAACACGCGCTCTACCGTTCCGACTTTTCGCTCACCACCGGTCGCGTCGGCAAGCTCGATATTGACTACGAGGTGGAAGCCGACGAAGAGGCCGAGGTGGAACTCACGGCCCGAGTGTTCGGTCACGCGACGGACGCCATACGCATCCGCGAAAGACTGGTTCTGGCAGGCCGCGCGGCACGTGGCCTGATCAAGACCCGCATCGCGGTCGAGGACGACGCCACCGCAGAAATCATCGGCATCACCGAAGGCCATGCGGAGGGAGCCTGCGGCCATATCGACTGCATGGAGATCATCAAGGATCGGGCGGTTGCCAGCGCCGAGCCCGTCGTGAGGGTCGCCCATCCACTGGCCAGGGTCACCCATGAGGCTGCCATCGGCAGCGTCGACCACCACCAGATGGAAACCCTGATGGCGCATGGTCTTTCCCCTGAACAAGCGGTGGGGCTGATCGTCGACGGCCTGCTGGGGCAGCGGGAAGAGGAAAGCATCGTCAGATTCATGCCGCGACCGAACAACGAAACCCCGGTTGGATTGAGAGACATTTATTGCAGCCTCACAACAGTCGGTGCTGGCGGAACGGCGATGCGCTCGTTCAATCAGCCCGAGGCGGTCACTTGAAGTTGCTCGCAACATCCATATATCGGTAGCACCTGATATACGGAGTCCGCCATGTCCGAGTCGTTGATCGTCATCTGTCCGCACTGCCACGCGGCCAATCGCCTTCCCGCCGAGCGCCTTGCCGAGGGCGGCACTTGCGGCAAGTGCAAGGATCGCCTGTTCGTCGGTGAACCGGTGGCGCTCGGCGCGGCAAACTTCGACGCCCACGCCGGACGCTCCGACATTCCGCTGCTGGTCGATTTCTGGGCGCCCTGGTGCGGTCCCTGTCGCGGCATGGCACCGGCCTTCGCCCAGGCCGCGAAACAACTGGAGCCGCAGTTCCGCCTGGCGAAAGTCAACACCGAGGAAGAACAGCAACTCGCGGCGCGCTTCGGCATACGCTCGATTCCGACGCTGGCGCTGTTCCGCAAGGGCCAGGAAGTCGCGCGCCAGGCCGGCGCGACGGATGCCGCCAGCCTGGTCCGCTGGGTCAGAAGTCAGCGCTAAGTTTTTGCGCGGCGGCGTCGTTAAGTTCCGGGCAGGCGCCTTTGATCGGCGCCACGGGATGCCCATCATGAGAATCGACAGCGCCAGCTATTCCCTCGCCTCCAGCCATCTGGCCACCACGCGCGACGAGTCGAGCGAGTCGCTGCGCGCCTGGCTAGGCAATCGTCGGCCCGACTTCGAGGCGGGCGGCAACGCCGCAGCTTCCGCCGTGTCGCTATCGTCCGCCGCCCGCGCTTCGCTCGCGGCGGATATTCGGGCAGCCATGGCCTCGCTGCCGGCGCCGCCGGTCGTTCAGCCGACCCAGGCACCCGAAGTAACCGCCATCGAAGAAGCCTCCGACGCAGTCGAAAACGACCCCATTCTGAGGCTGATCCGTTCCATGATCGAGATGCTGACCGGGCAGTCGATCCGGACTTTTTCGGCGAAGGAGTTGCAGCACGCGGCAGCCGCGCCGGCAATGACCGACCCCAAGGCAGCCGCCCCCGCCGCGCCGCAACAAGCCGCCCCGGCCCGGCCCGCCGGCTTCGGCATCGAATACGACTACCACGCAGTGCATCAGGAGTCCGAACAAACCCAGGTATCCGCCGAGGGAAGCATCAGGACCAGCGATGGCAGGGAAATCAACTTCAGACTCGACCTGTCCATGACGCGCAGCTATCGCGAGGAAACCTCGGTCAGCCTGCGCGCCGGCGATGCCGTGCGCCGTGACCCGCTGGTGCTGAACTTCGACGGCACGGCGGCGCAGCTTTCCGACCAGCGCTTCGCCTTCGATCTCGACAGCGATGGCACCGCGGACAATCTGGCCCTGCTGGCCGGCGGCAGCGGCTATCTGGCCATCGATCGCAACGCCAACGACCGGATCGACTCGGGCAGCGAGTTGTTCGGCCCGGCGACCGATTCCGGCTTCGGCGAACTGGCGGCGCTGGACAACGATCGCAACGGCTGGATCGACGAGAACGACGCCGCATTCGCCGCACTGCGCATCTGGACACCCGATGCCACGGGCGACGGTACGCTGGAGACTCTCGCCCAGCGCAATGTGGGTGCGATTGCCACGGGCAATGTCGCCAGCCCCTTCGAGTTGCGCGGCGCGGGCAACAGCAATCTCGGCGCAATCGCGACCAGCGGAGTGTTTCTTACGGAAGACGGTCGGGCCGGCGCGGTGCAGGAAATCGATCTGAGCGTTTGACCCCGGACAAGGGAGGCCAGCGCTCCTGGGAAAAATATTTCAGGACAGGGCTTGAAGCCCCAGGATTCACCCTCACATGGGCCGGGTTTCTTTCGGAGTCCGACTCATGCATCACAAATCGTCCAAACCCCACGCCACGCACAACACCGAAGCCTTGCCGGATGCAGATCAGTCTGGCCAGGCGCCCGACACCGCCGCACCGCCAGCGCCGACTCCTGACCCGGAGGTAATGCCGAGTCTCGAAGAAATGCTCAAGGCCGCCGAGCTCAAGGCCGCCGAACATCACGATGCCTGGCTGCGCGCCAAGGCCGAGACCGAGAATGTGCGCCGGCGCGCCCAGGAAGACATCGGCAAAGCCGGCAAGTTCGCCGTCGAGAAATTCTCCGGCGAAATGCTGGCGATCAAGGACAGCCTCGAAGCCGCGCTCTCCAACGAAAACCAGAGCGCCGAACACCTCAAGGCCGGCGTCGAACTGACCTTGAAGCAGTTGATTGCGGCTTTCGAGAAATCCGGTCTGGCCGAGATCAACCCGCTCGGCGAAAAGTTCGATCCGCACCAGCATCAGGCCATCAGCCAGATCGAAGCGCCGGATGATACGACCGAGGCCAACACCGTACTCAGCGTGCTGCAGAAGGGCTATGCGCTGCACGCGCGGGTGATCCGTCCGGCGCTGGTGGTGGTTTCCAGGGCCAAAGTGGCGCCAGCGGCTTGAAGCCGCGAGCAATACCCCCATATCAGGCACAGGCTTAAAGATTCGCCGGTCGGAAATCCCGGCGGGCAACATTCATAAAGGAAAAAACATGGGCAAGATCATCGGCATCGACCTCGGCACCACCAATAGCTGCGTCGCCATCATGGAAGGCGGCAAGCCCAAGGTCATCGAAAACTCGGAAGGCGCGCGCACCACGCCGTCCATCGTCGCCTACACGGAAGAGGGCGAGATTCTCTGCGGCGCCTCGGCCAAGCGTCAGGCGGTGACCAACTCCAAAAACACCCTGTTTGCCGTCAAGCGCCTGATCGGCCGCCGCTTTGAAGAGAAGGAAGTGCAGAAGGACATCCACATGATGCCCTTCAAGATCGTCAAGGCGGGCAATGGCGACGCCTGGGTCGAAGTGCGCAACGACAAAATGGCGCCGCCGCAAGTCTCCGCCGAAGTGCTGCGCAAGATGAAGAAGACCGCCGAAGACTACCTCGGCGAGGAAGTCACCGAAGCCGTGATCACCGTCCCCGCCTACTTCAACGACAGCCAGCGCCAGGCCACCAAGGATGCCGGTCGCATCGCCGGGCTCGATGTCAAGCGCATCATCAACGAACCCACCGCGGCCGCGCTGGCCTTCGGCATGGACAAGCAGGAAGGCGACCGCAAGATTGCCGTGTATGACCTCGGCGGCGGCACCTTCGATATTTCCATCATCGAAATCGCCGAAATCGAGGGCGAGCACCAGTTCGAGGTGCTCTCCACCAACGGCGACACCTTCCTCGGCGGCGAAGACTTCGACCAGCGCCTGATCGACTACGTGGTCACCGAGTTCAAGAAGGAACAGGGCGTCGACCTGAAGAACGACGTGCTGGCCCTGCAACGCCTCAAGGAAGCCGCGGAAAAAGCCAAGATCGAGCTGTCCTCCAGCCAGCAGACCGAATTCAACCTGCCCTATATCACGGCGGATGCCACCGGGCCGAAGCACCTGGCGATGAAGTTGACCCGCGCCAAGTACGAATCGCTGGTGGAAGACCTGATCGCCCGCACCATCGAGCCGTGCCGCATCGCCATCAAGGATGCCGGCGTCAAGGTTTCGGACCTCACCGACGTGATCCTCGTCGGTGGCATGACGCGCATGCCCAAGGTGCAGGACAAGGTCAAGGAATTCTTCGGCAAGGAACCGCGCCGCGACGTCAACCCCGACGAGGCCGTGGCCGTCGGCGCCTCGATCCAGGGCGGCGTGCTGCAAGGCGAAGTCAAGGACGTGCTGCTGCTCGATGTCTGCCCGCTCTCGCTCGGCATCGAAACCCTCGGCGGCGTGATGACCAAGCTGATCACCAAGAACACCACCATCCCGACCAAGACCAGCCAGACCTTCTCCACCGCCGACGACAACCAGAACGCCGTGACCATCCACGTCATGCAGGGCGAGCGCGAAATGGCCAGCGGCAACAAGAGTCTCGGCCAGTTCAACCTGACCGACATTCCACCGTCGCCGCGCGGCATGCCGCAGATCGAAGTCACCTTCGACATCGACGCCAATGGCATCCTGCATGTCTCGGCCAAGGACAAGGGCACCGGCAAGGAAAACAAGATCACCATCAAGGCCAACTCGGGCCTGTCCGAAACCGAAATCCAGGCCATGGTGAAGGACGCCGAAGCCCACGCCGACGAAGACCACAAGGCCCGCGAACTGGTCGACGCGCGCAACCAGTGCGACGCCATGGTGCATTCGATCAAGAAGTCGCTTGCCGAACACGGCGACAAGATAGACGCCGACGAAAAGGCCAGGATCGAAGCCGCCATCAAGGAAGCCGAAGACGTGCTGAAGGACGGCGACAAGGCCGCCATCGAGGCCAAGACCGAGGCGCTGGCAAAAGCATCGCAAAAGCTCGGCGAGAAGATTTACGCCGATGCGCAGGGCGCGGGTGCGGCAGGTGCGGGTTGCGCTGGCGGTGACTGTGGCGCCAGCGGCGGCGAGGCAAAGAAGGACGACAGCGACGTGGTCGATGCCGAGTTCACCGAAGTGAAAGACAAGAAGGCGTAAAGCGGGCCACCTTTGCAAACAGCGCCGCTTCTCAAGTGGCCGGGCTCAAACGGATCGCATTTGCAAAAGTGCGCGCCGCTTGACTCGGCCTTTGTGCTACATGAACAGATAGCGAATCGACATGGCTAAACGCGACTACTACGAAATCCTCGGCATCAACCGCGATGCGTCCGACGGGGACATCAAGAAGGCCTACCGCAGGCTGGCCATGAAGCACCATCCGGACCGCAATCCGGACAACCCCAAGGCGGAAGAACAGTTCAAGGAAGCCAAGCAGGCCTACGAGATTCTTTCCGATGCGCAGAAACGCGCGGCCTACGACCAATACGGCCATGCCGGCGTCGATCAGCAAGCCGGCGGCGCGGGCGCGGGCGGTTTCGCCGACGCCTTCTCCGACATCTTCGGCGACATCTTCGGCGGCGGCCAGCGCGGCGGCGGACGCTCCAACGTCTATCGCGGCGCCGACCTGCGCTACAACCTCGAAGTGTCCCTCGAAGACGCCGCGCGCGGCAGCGAAACCCGCATCCGCATCCCGACCATGGCCGAATGCGAGACCTGCGGCGGCAGCGGCGCCAAAAAGGGCACCGAGCCCAAGACCTGCCCCACCTGCGGCGGCCACGGCCAGGTGCGCATGCAGCAGGGCTTCTTCTCGATCCAGCAGACCTGTCCCAAATGTCATGGCACCGGTCGCTACATCGCCGATCCCTGCGGCACCTGCCACGGCGCCGGCCGCGTCAAGCAGCACAAGACCCTTTCGGTCAAGATTCCGTCGGGGATCGACGAAGGCGACCGGATACGGCTCACCGGCGAGGGCGAACCCGGCGTCAATGGCGGCCCGCCGGGCGACCTCTACGTGCAGATCCACCTCAAGGCCCACGCGGTATTCCAGCGCGACCACGACGACCTGCATTGCGAAATGCCCGTCAGCTTCGCCACGGCGGCGCTCGGCGGCGAAATCGAGGTGCCCACGCTCGACGGCGTCGCCAAACTCAAGGTGCCGGCCGAAACCCAGACCGGCAAGGTCTTTCGCCTGCGCGGCAAGGGCATCAAGGGCGTGCGCTCCGTCAGCCATGGCGACCTGCTGTGCCATGTCGTGCTGGAAACCCCGGTCAGCCTGACCGACCGGCAGAAGGAACTGCTGCAGGAATTCGAGACCATCAGCCAGGGCAACGCCCAGCGCCACAGCCCGCGCGCGCAAGGCTGGCTGGATCGGGTCAAGGAATTTTTCAGTAGCTGACCCCGGGAAAGTCGGCGCTGGCGACACGGCGCATCGGCAAGACCGCCCAAAGCAGGTCGAAAAGCCGGATTCCCCCATTCTTTTCAAAGTATTGACCGGCACCCATGACGCTCAAGCCAGCGCCACGGATGCCGATATAGCGTTCATGACAGGAGGTTGAAATCATGAGCGTCGATCCGGTGCCGCCCACTCTCGGTATTCCCGCCGTACATCCCAAACCGGATGCCAACGGCAAATCCGGTCGCGAGCCCCGCCGCGACGGCAAATCCGGGCAAGTGGAGAAAGAACAGCAAGAGCAGCCTGATGCGTTCCTCAACGCCCTGGGACAACTCACCGGCATGACCATCAACGTTACGGCCTGAACACCTTCGGCCTTCCGGCTCGCAAGAGTCGGCGCTGGCGCCACGGCGAACATCGCACACCGAAATTTGCCATCGAATGCCGATGGCAAAATATTCCTGCCCGCCATAAACTCGCCAGACATACAATGGAAAAGCCCGGCAGGTTTCCCCGTCGGGCTTTTGGATACGGACTCAGTCTTTCGACTGAACCTTATTGTAGCAACGGCTCTCACCCCGGATAGCAACAATGGGCCGATTATGCTGGAGGAAAACATGGCTGACAAGACCCTTGGCGCACTTACTTTCGGTTTCGACATCGGCATAGCCTCTGTGGGATGGTGCGTGCTGAGCGAGAACCGTATTGTCGATCTTGGCGTGCGGTGCTTCGACAAGGCCGAGACAGCCAAGGAGGGTGATTCCCTCAACCTTGTGCGTCGCGCGGCCCGCCTCATGCGCCGCCGCCTGCGTCGCCGAGCCTGGCGGCTAACCAAGTTGGCGCGACTGCTCAAGCGCGAAGGGCTGATCGCGCAGACTGGCGACATTCAGCGGCCCTCCCCCGTCTCGCCCTGGCAGTTGCGCGTCGACGGACTCGACCGTCTCCTGACTGGCGACGAATGGGTGCGCGTCATCTACCACCTGTGCAAGCATCGCGGCTTCCACTGGATCAGCCGTGCCGAGGAAAAGCAGGCGGACGCGGACAGCAAGGGCGAAGGCGGCAAGGTCAAGCAAGGTCTTGCCGGCACGGCAAAACTGATGAAGGAGAAAGGCTATCGCAGCGCGGCGGAAATGGTCCTGGCCGAATTCCCCGAGGCGCAGCGCAACAAGCAGGGCGACTATGGCAAAGCACTCTCCCGTGTTCTGTTGGGCGAGGAATTGTCCCTGCTGTTCATGCGACAGCGGGATCTGGGCAACCCCCATGCGAGCCAAAAACTGGAAACGGCGGTCCTCGGTAGCGACGACCGAAAGAGTGGTTTGTTCTGGGTGCAGAAACCGCCCCTGGCAGGGAACGACCTGCTGAAAATGCTCGGCAAATGTACCTTCGAGAAAGAGGAATACCGGGCACCCAAAGCCAGCTTCACAGCCGAGCGTCATGTCTGGCTGACGCGGCTCAACAATCTTCGCATCGTCGTCGACGGCACCACGCGCGGCCTGAACGAACAGGAGCGACGAGTCGCCCTGCCCTTGCCCTACGGCCAAGCGGGTGACTTTACCTACAAGCAACTTCGCAGCGCGCTGGTGAAAGCCGGCGCTTTGCCCGACGCTTTCCGCTTCGCCAGTTTCTCCTATGCCCAGCAAGCTGATGGCAAGGCGAAGGACCCGGAAACGGCTGTGCTGGTCAAACTTCCCGCCTGGCAGGAATTACGGCTGACGCTTAAAAAAGCGGGTCTGGAAACCGAATGGCAAGGCATGGCCGGCTCCGCCACGGATGGCCGACCGGACCTGCTGGACAAGATTGGCTGGGTCTTGAGTGTTTTCAAGGACGACGACGAAGCCGCAGCCGAACTACACAAGCTGCCCCTCCCCAATGCGGAGAAGATGGTCGACGCGCTGCTCGACATCCGCTTCGACAAGTTCCACGCCCTTTCGCTCAAGGCCCTGCGCCGGATTGTGCCGCTTATGGAAACCGGCCTGCGCTACGACGAAGCCGTTGCCGCGATTCCCGACTACGGTCACCACAGCCAGCTTCACAAAGTCGGCGAAGGCGAACACAAGTATCTGCCGCCCTTCTACTCAGGTCGCGACAAAGATGGTCGCATGGTGTTCAGCGAAGACATGGACGTGCCGCGCAATCCCGTCGTGCTACGCGCGCTCAATCAGGCGCGCAAGGTGGCCAATGCTCTGATCCGCCGTTACGGTTCGCCGACCGCCGTCCACATCGAAATGGCGCGGGATTTGTCGAGGCCCATCGACGAACGCAGGAAAATCGAAAAGGACCAGGCCGAGTATCGCGACAGAAATGACAAGGACAAGGCCATGTTTGCCGAGCAGTTCGGCCAGCCACCCCAACGCAACGAGTTCGAGAAGTGGTGCCTGTACCGTGAACAACAAGGGAAATGCGCCTACTCCATCGAGCCGCTGGACCTCCATCGCTTGCTGGAGCCGGGCTATGTCGAAGTCGATCACGCCCTCCCCAAATCCCGCAGCTTCGATGAGAGCAAAAACAACAAGGTGCTGGTGCTCGCCAAGGAAAACCGCGACAAGGGCAATCGCACGCCCTACGAATATCTCGGCGGCGCCGAGAACAACCCGCGTTGGCAGACATTTGCCGCTTTCGTCGAAGGCAACAAGGCATACCGCCTTGCCAAGCGCAGCCGGTTGCTGCGCAAGAACTTCGGCAACGACGAGGCCAAAGAATTCCGCGAACGCAACCTGAACGACACGCGCTACATCTGCCGCTTTTTCAAGAACTATGTCGAACGCTACCTGCAACTGAAAGTCGGCGCTGGCGAGACGGCGGCGAAGCGCTGCGTAGTGCTTTCCGGCCAGCTCACGTCCTTCCTGCGCGCCCGCTGGGGACTCATCAAGGTACGGACCGACAATGACCGCCACCATGCCCTTGATGCCGCCGTGGTAGCAGCATGCAGCCACGGCATGGTCAAGCGGCTTGCCGATTATGCCCGGCGCGAGGAACTGAGGAACGTGCGCACAGGATTCGTCGACATGGAAACCGGCGAGATCGTCGACCCGGCCATGTTCCAGCAACTGCGGCAACACTTCCCGGAACCCTGGCCGCATTTCCGTACCGAACTGGAAGCTCGTCTGAAAATCGATGACCCAGCCGCGCTACGCGACGAAATGGAGCGCTTGGGCACCTACCCGGTCGAAGCGCTGGAAACGCTCGGACCACTGTTTGTTTCCCGAGCGCCACAGCGACGCAACGGTGGCGCGGCGCACAAGGACACCATCTATGGCCAACCGGAAAGCCTGAAAGCTCAGGGCGGAGTGACGCAGAAGGTACCGCTCTCTGGCCTGAGCTTGAAAAACCTGGACAAACTGATCGACCCGCACCGCAACGAGAAACTCTACTCCGCCATCCGTGCGCGGCTGGAAGCGCACGGCGGCAAGGGCGACAAGGCGTTTCCGGCGAGCAATCCGCTGCGCAAGCCGGATCGCGATGGCAATCCGACCGGCCCCATCGTACGAACCGTAACGATGGTGATCGACAAGCTGTCCGGCATTCCGGTACGCGGTGGCATCGCCAAGAACGACAGCATGTTGCGGGTGGACGTGTTCACCAAGGCCGGTCGGTTCCATCTGGTGCCGGTGTATGTGCATCATGCGGTGGCTGAGGACTTGCCCAATCGGGCGATTGTGCAAGCCAAGGATAAAAATGAATGGACCTTGATCGACGATAGTTTCGAGTTTCGCTTTTCCCTGTACCCGAACGATCTCGTCCGGGTCAAGCTCAAAGACGGCGTTCGTCTGGGCTATTACGCGGGCTGTGATCGTTCAACAGCCTGTGTTCATCTATGGGGCCATGATCGCAGCGCTCAGTTCGGAAAGGACGGACTGATGCGAAGCATAGGAGTAAAAATCGCCTTGTCCGTCGATAAGCTCCACGTCGACGTCCTCGGCAACATCTACCCCGCGCCACCGGAGCATCGCGTTGGTCTGGCGTAGCGTAATGATCTCCAGCCCCGCCAAGTTGCGGCGGGAGCACTATTCACTCGCCATCGAGCAGGAGCAAACCGCCTTCGTGCCCTTCGAGGACATCGCGGTCATCGTCCTTAACCACCGCGAAATCACCCTCACCCATCCGGTGCTGTCCGCCTGCGCCGAATATGGCATCGGCCTGTATGCCACCGGCAGCAATCATCAGCCGTCCGGCGTGTTCCTGCCCTTCCTGCCGCATTCGCGAACCACGCGCATGATGCGCAAACAACTCGACATCGCCCGACCGCTCGCCAAGCAGGTCTGGGCGAGCGTCGTTCGCCGCAAGATCGAGAATCAGGCCACATGCCTCAAGCTCTGCGGAAGGGAAGGCGTGGATCGCCTGGAGTCCTACGTCCGGCGCGTGCGCTCGGGCGATGCCGCCAACCTGGAAGGCCAGGCCGCCGCCTTCTATTTCACTCAACTGTTCGGCCAGGGTTTTCATCGCGCTCAGGAGCGTTGGACCAACGGCGCGCTGGACTATGGTTATGCGGTGCTGCGCGGGGCCATCGCGCGGGGACTGGTGGCCCACGGCTTGCACCCGACCGTCGGACTGTTCCACGACAGCGAGCAGAACGCATTCAATCTCGCCGACGACCTGATCGAACCCTTTCGCCCCCTCGTCGACTTGCACGTCGCCAAACACCCGGCAACCACCGAGGGCGATCTTTCGCCGACGGACAAAGCCGCGTTGGTGGCCTTGCTCAACGTCGATGTCGCCATGCCGCAAGGCCGGATGTCGGCGCTATCGGCCATTGAGTACGCGGTGGAAAGCCTTGTCCGGGTATTCGAGGAAGGCAGCAATGGCATCGAACTGCCCGCGCTCATTGGCTTGCAGCCGCACCGGCTGGAGTGTTGAGGCGTGGGCGTCGAGACGCGGCGATATATGCGATTGCTCGTCTTCTTCGATCTGCCGATGGTCACCAAAGCCGAAAAGCGGGCCTATGTGCAGTTCCGCCGCTTCCTGCTCA
>Ga0209211_10002801_pt1 | contig 29405 bp, 29 predicted proteins | sample RifGroA2_FD_183992 | JGI IMG/M metagenome (GOLD analysis project Ga0209211, IMG submission 183992) | Groundwater microbial communities from Rifle, Colorado, USA - Groundwater A2 (SPAdes) (version 2) | ecosystem: Environmental > Aquatic > Deep subsurface > Groundwater | place: Rifle, Colorado...
GGGTGATGGCGTTCCTATTGAAGAATGAGCCAACGAGTGTGTTGTGCGTCGCTGGTTAAGTCCTCCGGGACGGAGCCATAGTGAAAGCGAGCGTTAACCCGCGTTATCTTTCTTTTTCCTCGGCTCACCGTTGCCTTTTGGCAGCGCGTCGAGGAGAAAGATAGAAAGTGACGCGCACACGACCCGAAACCGGGTGACCTATCCATGTGCAGGGTGAAGCGGACGTAACAGTCCGTGGAGGCCCGAACCCACGTGCTGTGCAAAACACGGGGATGACATGTGGATAGCGGTGAAATTCCAATCGAACTCGGTAATAGCTGGTTCTCCCCGAGATAGCTTTAGGGCTAGCGTCGGTTAATAGTACATAGGGGGTAGAGCACTGAATGGGCTTTGCGGCTTCGGCTAGCGAGCCTAACCAAACTCCGAATACCTATGTATGTTCCCGGCAGTCAGACGATGGGGGCTAAGCTCCATCCGTCAAAAGGGTAACAGCCCAGATCTCAAACTAAGGCCCCTAAATCGCCATTAAGTGTGAAAGGTAGTAGGAAGGCTTAAACAACCAGGAAGTTGGCTTAGAAGCAGCCACCTTTTAAAGATAGCGTAACAGCTCACTGGTCAAGCTTTCCTGCGCCGAAAATGTACCGGGGCTAAATGGCGTGCCGAAGTTGAGGGTTTTTGGTCTTCGGACCAGAAGCGGTAGGGGAGCATTTGCATTGCGATGAAGCTGATGGGTGACCATTGGTGGAGCGATGCGAAGGGAGAATGTTGGCATGAGTAGCAAAAAGACGGGTGAAAATCCCGTCCGCCGCAAACTTAAGGTTTCCTGGGCAACGCGAATCGTCCCAGGGTGAGTCGGGAGCTAAGGCGAGGCCGAAAGGCGTAGTCGATGCACAGCAGGTTAATATTCCTGCACTTTTTTTCAGACCGATGCGGGGACGCTTTCTGAAGTTTCCCGCGTTCTATGGCTATGACGTTGTGGGTGTTTTTGCGCCTGGCAGGTAAATCCACCAGACTGGGGTTAAACCCGAGCATGAATATCACCGCAAGTTTGCTCTTACGAGCAGACAAGGGGAAAGGACAGAGAGCCGAGAAAAGCCGCTAGGATTATCTGAAAAAGACCCGTACCGTAAACCGACACAGGTGAGTGGGCACGAAATGTGCTAAGGCGTACGAGAGAACAATCGTTTAGGAACTCGGCAAATAAGCGGCCGTAACTTCGGGATAAGGCCTGGTTGCTCCCGGGAGGGAGTGACCCGCAGCGAAAGACTTCAACCGACTGTTTACCAAAAACACAGGTCCCTGCTAAACCGTAAGGTGATGTATAGGGGCTGATGCCTGGCCAGTGTCCGAACGTTAAGGGAGGGGGTTAACCGCAAGGTGAAGCCTCTAACTGAAGCGCGGATGAACGCCGGCGATAACTATAATCGTGGACTCGCTACGCTCCATTTAAAATGGAGAAAGAGTAGGGCGATTACAAAATCCAACTAAATGCTGGAACAGCTGGGAATACTACAGTACCGAGAAGGTAATAATCTGTAGTCGATGCAGCCAATCAGCAGGAAAGACCGTCAAGTCCTTAAATTGATCAATATGAGTAGCAATAAACAAGCTTACTATTTTGATCTCAAGCGCTTGAAACGAAAGGAGTTATATTATTTTCTTGCGGGCTTTGTAGATGGCGAGGGAAGTTTTAATGTATCAGTTGTTCCTCATCCAAGCACAAAGTTTCGTTTGATCGTGAATCCAAAGTTTCAAGTGTATCAACATGAAAAGCATCCAGAAATTCTGGAAATATTACTGGAAGTATTTCAAACCGGTTCAATCCATAAAAAATCAGGAAGCAATGTTCTTGTATATGAGATTGCCAGTCGAAAAACACTCCAGGAAAAAATTATTCCATTCTTTCGCTCGTACCCGCTTGCGACTAAGCGGGAAGCATTGAATGGATTAGCTCGAATTCTTGAGCTGATGAATTGCGGTGCGCATAAAACTCGAAATGGAATTTTAGACATTATCGAAATTGCTCATCGAATGAATCAGCAAGGTAAAGGACAAAAGTGGTCGAAAGGCCAACTAATTCAACACATGGATTTGACGGAATCCTCAGAGACTACACGTCGGACCCCAAAAAAGGGGATGATATAGTCCATACGATATGGCGACATATCGAGGCATATATGCCTAAGGTAGCGAAATTCCTTGACGGGTAAGTTCCGTCCTGCACGAATGGCATAACGAGTTGAAGACTCTCTCAACGATTGGCTCGGCGAAATTGCAGTGTGAGTGAAGATGCTCACTTCCCGTGGCAAGACGAAAAGACCCCATGAAGCTTTACTACAACTTGGTCTTGGGTTCATGTTCCGTATGTTCAGAGTAGGTGGGAGCCTTCGGGCGCCAATGAGACACCACCCTTATGCTACGTGAATTCTAACCACCTTCCATGAAACTGGAAGGAGGGACATGATCTGGTGGGTAGTTTACCTGGGGCGGGTGCCTTAACGGAGATTCATCGTTACATCCTTGAAAGAGGTTGAATCTCTATGGGGCCTTCTGGTCGCAAGATCAGAATGCACATTTGGCTATATGCTGGAACCTCCTGTGAAATACGCAATGACCGAAATGGTAAAACAATTGCGTTGCGCAACGTCTGTTGTGCGCAGGACAATCAGCAGGGAAGACTATTACAATTAGTCCCCTCAACGACTACATGCCGAATTCCCTTAATGGGAAATAATATAGTCTGAACTTCCGTGAGAACGGAAGACTTTATCGCGTGTCAATTCCGCCCAGACATAAACGCGATAAGGACCAAACAAAATTATATGAGAAGCAAAGAAATTGAAAATCTGTCTCATCATCTAAAACTCACAGATGAACAACGAGAGATTCTAATCGGAACAATGCTTGGTGATGGACATCTTGAAACAAAAAATAATGGACGGACATATAGATTGAAAATCGAACATACGGTTCGACAACGATCGTATGTCGAGTGGTTTTATAAAAAGTTTCAGGATTGGGTTATGACAGCACCAGTTGTTCGTTCACGAGCCATTACGTTCCGTGGACAAACAAAAACATATGATCGCATTGGCTTTGCAACAATAAGTACCGGATCACTTCGATTCTATGCGCAGCAGTTCTATCAGAACGGAGAAAAGGTTATTCCCAAATTGGTCCATCGCTGGCTTACGCCAATGTCGCTGGCAGTTTGGTACATGGATGATGGTTCGATTAAATCGAAACATCACAAAACAATTTTTCTTAATACGCATAGTTTTACTGATCCAGACCTCAAACGATTGCAAAATGTGTTTGAGAAAAAGTATGGAATCAAGACATCAATCAGAATACAGAAAGATGGCAAACAGATTTATTTCCTTTCGGAAACTGTAGAAATCTTTCTAAAGTTGATTGAGCCGTATGTGATTCCATCGATGCTATATAAATTACCTATAGTTTGGTTAACATCATTGCCCAAAATGTAACGGAGGCGTTTACTAAGGTCGGCTTAGCGCGGATGGAAATCGCGCTGGACGTGCAAACGCAGAAGCCGGCTCTACTGCAAGACTGACAAGTCGCGCAGTCGCGAAAGCGGAAGTTAGTGATCCGACCGTACGAAATAGGACGGCGGGAGCTCAACGGATAAAAGCTACTCTGGGGATAACAGGCTAGTCTCCCCCAAGCGTCCACAGCGACGGGGAGGTTCGGCACCTCAACAAAATTGCTTTGCGTTCATCACGCAAAATCATCGGGGTGCTATGGCAGTAATGCCATAAAAAAATGTGGCTTATAACGGTGAACTCCATGTATAATGGGCCTGTATGCATAACATGGACAATACCGTGGGAAGTCTGACACAGTATCAGCGATCAGTAATTATTGGATCTTTATTTGGCGATGGATATGTAAGAACAATTCCAGGAAGAAAAAACGCATTTCTTGAAATCAATCACTCGATTGTTCAAAAGAATTACGTTGATTGGAAGTATGACGTTCTTAAATCAATTTCAGGCAGTCCTCCAAAAGCCCGAGAGGGAAATGAAGGACGTATAGCTTATCGATTTTATACTCGACAGCATCCTGAGTTGACGAGATTAGCAAATCTTTTTTATCAAAAAGGTAAAAAAGTAGTTCCAAAGATACACATTGATTCAGTTTCACTTGCTATTTGGTATATGGATGACGGAAGTAAATGTCGCGATTCAGATGTATATCTGAATACACAACAATTTACATTCAGCGATCAACAGTATCTGTTGGAGATTCTTGCCTCACTCGGGATATTTGCTCGATTGAACAAGGATAAAAATTACTTTCGAATCCGATTGTTAAAAGAGAGCATTCCAAAATTAAAAGATTTAATTGAAGAGCATGTCATTGATGACATGAGATATAAGCTGGTGTCATGACCCCGTAGAGACTAATCCCGAAAGGGAGAGATAGAGGTTCGGATGAATTAAGGTTCCCCTCTATAATACGCCACCTCCTACACATTGATCTGTAGGAAGAAGATATAGTCCATACCGTTAGTAATAATGGAAGAATATACGATGTCGGCTCATCGCATCCTGGAGCTGGAGAAGGTTCCAAGGGTTTGGCTGTTCGCCAATTAAAGCGGTACGCGAGCTGGGTTCAGAACGTCGTGAGACAGTAAAAATAACGACTGTTTTGAATGGGAATTTTCGTCTATAAATAAATTCAGTTGAAAGACTGAACGACCGTGCTGTCATTAAATTTGGCTATTTGCTGGAAACTCTGATATTCCCGATTGGAGAAATAGGGGATTGATGAATCTCACACTACGTTGTAAAATAGGTGAATAAGTTGCGTAATAACGTGTTGAGTGCAGACAACCAGCAGGGAAGACCTAAAGCATGTGTCAAAACTTCAAACACAATATGTTGTTGGTTTCGTTGATGGAGAAGGAAGTTTTCATGTTGCGATCTACAAGGATCCACGCATGAAAACAGGAATCAAGTTGATTCCTGAATTTCACGTCAGTCAACGAGAAACAAGCAGGTTAGTACTTGATCAACTCATTGCATTTTTTGGATGCGGGTACGTCAAGGCGAACCATCGGAATAATCCAAAAGATACAACATTTGTGTATGTAGTTCGTGATCGTCACGATCTTCTGAAAATAATCATTCCATTTTTTAAAAAGTATTCATTGCAGACAGAAAAGAAAAAAGATTTTGACTGTTTTGCAAAGATTGTTAAAAAAATGGAAGCAAAAGAACATCGTAATGAAAACGCGCTTCGCGGTATTCTAAAACTGGCGTACAAGATGAATCAGAATGGAAAATATCGAAGAAGCAGACACACACTTTAGGAACCCTCAGAGACTATACGCCGAACATCGGAATGAGAAATCATTCCGTAAAGATATAGTCCGAACTACATGGCGACATGTAGACCCTAAGAGAAATCAAGGGGCGCCGCAGCGCAATACAGATTTTAGATGCGGTTTGCAAAGTAACAAAACGTCGGTCTCCTATCTGCCATGGGCAACGAAGATTGAAGGAATCCGTCCTTAGTACGAGAGGACCGGGATGGACGAACCTCTAGTGTACCAGTTGTTCTGCCAAGAGCATTGCTGGGTAGCTACGTTCGGTGCGGATAAACGCTGAAAGCATATAAGCGTGAAGTCGCTCCTAAGATTAGTCTTCATTAAGACCCCTTCGAGACTAGAAGGTTGATAGGCCATACGTGAAAGCGCTGTAAAGCGTTGAGCGGAGTGGTACTAATAGGTCAAGCTCTGCAACCATTCAAGGATTTGATCCAAAATGGGCGAACTTTCGATTCAGATTTCCGCTCACTTCCTCAACGTAGGATTTACCTACGTTTCGGTCGTGTGCTCGATCTTCATCGAAATTTCATCCCATTTATGAATCAAATCTATTCATGCAGTATTTGTATGAGTGGGCTCATCGGTTTTCTTTACACATATCTATAGTCATCACATTTTGAAATAGGACTTTAGGCGACTTGACTGTGGATGGGATGCGATGTTCTGCAGCAAGATAAAACCGCAGATGTATCAGTAGATACATTGAGGATTTTATCTTACGAAGGACAAGCAGACCGCCGCAGGTAAGGATGGATAAATCCTTTTTCATAATGTGATGACTATTAGTGAACTCTATAAAGAGTTCTCTGTCTTGGTGCCACTTCCTAGAGGGTCACACCTGTTCCCATACCGAACACAGAAGTTAAGCCTCTAAGGGCCAATGGTAGTGCGATTGCGCGAGAGTAGGTGGGCGCCAGGACAGAGAACTTTTTTGTTTGGCAAAATATTCCATTTTTTGATACCGTACCTGCGTATGGAAAATATTAAAACTCAATGCACCATCTGTAAACTCTTAAAAAACATGACGATTTTTGTTCTCGGAATTGTTGTTGGAATTTTTATTACATTTTTATACGTGATATGAATTTTCGCTTCATAATTCTTGCGGCAGGGAAAGGCGCACGAATGCATTCCGAAATACCAAAAGCTTTAATTCAAGTTTGCGGAAAGCCGATTCTTCAATATGTTCATGAATCAGTCATGCGAACTGGACTTGATCAAAGTCCAATTGTTGTGATCGGCCATGAACGAAATCAGCTTTGTGAAAGTTTCAACGGCGCATGCACATACGTTGTTCAGGAAAAACAACTTGGCACAGCGCACGCTGTTCAAGTGACCCAACCATTTATTGATATAAAAACAGATGCAGTGATTGTTTTGTATGGCGATCATCCATTTGTTTCAACACAAACACTTGAACGTCTTGTGGCATTACATGAACAGAAGCACGTTGTAATCACTATGATGACAACTATTGTTCCGTCATTTGAAGATTGGCATCGCGCATATTTGCATTGGGGGAGAATTTTACGAGACTCAAACAATGACATCATAGGAATTCGAGAATTCAAAGATGCCACGGAAAAAGAACGTGAAATTCGTGAAGTGAATCCTGCTTTATATTGTTTTGATGCTAAGTGGCTCTGGAAACAGATTGGTGAAATCAAGAACAAAAACGCAAATCAAGAATTTTATTTAACTGACTTGGTTGAGTTGGCAGTTGCTCAAGGCCACAAGATTCATTCCCTTTCTATTCCACCTGAAGAAGCGGTTGGAATCAACACTCCAGAAGAGCTCGAGATAGCTGAAAAGATATGTCGAAGTTAATTATTGTTGGTGGGTCACTTGCTACTGGAAAAACAACAATTGCGAAATATCTTGAAAATCAAACCAGCATCAAACGAATTGCCATGGATGATTTGAAAGAACGTTTGTTTGATATTGGAGGATATCGCGATCGCGAGTGGTCGAAACGTATTGGTCATGTTGCTTGGCCGATTTTTCAACAACTTGTTGAATTGCATCTTGAACATAACGAAGATGTAATTGCAGAAGCAACTTTTTTGCATCAAGATGATTCTGTTTGGATTTCAGAAATTGCCAAACGTCACGACGTGGAAATTTTTCAGATTTGGATGACTGCTGATCCAGTGATAGCTCGAGAGCGGTTTATTCATCGCGCGAACAATGAACGCCATCCTGGCCACTGCGATGCGCTTGAACGTGTAATCGAAGAGTTCGAGAAGCGGTTTTTTTGTAAAACATTCGATCCACTCGTGTTGAACTGTAAAACGATAGTAGTTGACACGACTTGTTTTGATAACATTGATAAGGAGAGCATAATAGATTTTTTGAAAAAATGATAGATGTATGCGTTACATTGTTGATTGGCATATTCATTCCAAATATTCTCGAGCATGCTCGAAGCAGTTGGAATTGCCAACAATCGCGCAGTGGTGCGCTCGAAAAGGAATCAACATCGTGACAACTGGCGACTGGACGCATCCGGAGTGGTTTAAGCACGTCAAAGAATGTCTTGTGGAAGAAAGACAAGGGATTTATCGTTTATTGCCCAAGCTTGTCGAAGGTAATAAAACAGAATTCATGCTTGTGCAAGAAGTTTCGCAGATTTATAAAAAAGGCGATAAAACTCGGCGAGTGCACAATTTAATTTTTTCGCCATCTATTGAAACGTGTGAAAAAGTTAATGCAAGATTTAACAAACAAGGATTCAACATCAAATCTGATGGTCGGCCGATTCTTGGGATTGATTCAGAGGAACTTTACAAGCTCCTTAAAGAGATTGATGAAAAGATAATTGTTGTTCCAGCCCATGCTTGGACTCCGTGGTACGCTGTTTTTGGAAGCAAATCAGGTTTTGATTCGATTGAAGAATGTTTTGGCGATATGTCTAAGTATATTTACGCGATTGAGACCGGTCTTTCATCAGATCCAGAAATGAATTGGCAGATTTCAGCGCTTGATTCAGTTGTATGTGTTTCAAATTCTGACGCGCATTCTCCTAGAAACCTCGGGCGTGAAGCAAATGTATTCGAATTCGATAAACCACCAACGTTTGATGATTTTGTTTCTGTTTTGAAAAATCAAGACGCGGCTCATTTCAAATATACTATTGAGTTTTATCCGCAAGAAGGGAAGTATCATTTTGACGGATGCGCGGCGTGCAAATTTTCTTGTGATCCTGTTCGATCAAAAAAACTTGGGAACAGATGTCCAACATGCAAGCGGTTACTTACTCTTGGAGTTCATAATCGCGTGGAGGAATTGAAAGATCGAGACGCGGATTCAGTTTCAAGTCGTAAGATTCCTTTCAAGTCCATTGTTCCGCTTGCTGAAATTCTTGCGGAAGTTTTTGGTGTGAAATCTGTCAGTTCAAAAAAAGTTGAAGAAGAATACACGCGACTTACAAATGAACTTGCTGATGAGTTTTCAATTTTGCTTGATGTTCCGATTGATTCAATCCGTAAGTTTACTTTCAATGAAAACATTTCGCTTGCTATCGAGAATGTCCGCGCTGGAAAAGTTGAAGTGACGCCGGGATATGACGGAATTTACGGAAGAGTAAAAGTTTTTGGTAAGTCTGGTCCGAAACAATTAACACAAAAATCATTTTTGTAAAACAAAAAACTCCCTAGCGCGCCACTAGGGAGTTTTGTAATTTACCGAATGAACTATTTCTTCTTGTGAGCCTTGCGCTTCTTGGAAGCTTTGTGCTTCTTTGGAGCCGCTTTCTTATGAGCTTTCTTCTTTGGAGCCGCTTTCTTCTTATGAGCTTTCTTTTTCTTTGCTGGCATAAATTTGGTCACCTCCTCTACGGAGTTAAACGTCGGTTGTAAAAATTCCTCCTGACGTTTTATAAATTATGAATTACGTGCTCGATCGAGCACTGCAAAAATATATTGCAGTCTTTTGTCGTCTTGCATGGCGCGATGCTTGAACGATAGATATATTATAATAGTAAAGTAGTATAGTAGCAAAGTAGTAAAATGGAAAAAGTCATTAAGTGATGAAGTAATTGAGTGGCGGAGTGATTAAGTAACTGAAAAATTATTTTACTTTCTCACTTCAACTTCGATGCCAGCACTCGCCCAATCGTACAGCCACTTCATGTCATTGAGTGAAACATTAACACATCCTCGCGACATTGGATGACCAAAGTTATTGTGCCAATACGCGTAATGTAAATAGACGTGCGGAGCAAAACGTAAATTATATGGAACAAGTCCAAGATCATAATTGCGAGGATCATTTGGCCCGTATGACCACTTATAATGCACTTGTGGAATTTTTGCTAAGATTTGATGAATTCCGAGTGGTGTTGCATTATTTTTTCCACTCGAAATCAAAAAAGAATTTTCAAGAATTCCATCGCGATAGGCATATAATCTTTGTTCAGAAACATCGACAATTATTCGAGTTTTATTTTTTTCATCAAACATTGGTTTTGATGGAACAATGACAAGTTCACTCTCATTTGTGTTATCAAGATTAGCAGATGCGATCACATAACTTTGCGCGTCACCAGAAATTTTTGTTTGTTCATTTGTGTTTACGTTGTAGAGAATTGAATTTGAAGTTGTTGTAATAATAATTTGTTGGTTGTGGATAACTATTGATGCAATACCGGTTGAATTGATTGAAATTTGTTTTTCATTTTCTGTTTTTACATTTTTTTCGAGCGTGAATGTTTTTATGATCGGTGTGTTTGTGTGTTGTTGTGTAACAAAAAGTTTTTTATCAAAGATCATTCCAACAAGTCCTGTTCGATCGTCTATATCAAACGCAAAAAATTCTTTTTTCAATTCGAGTGCTTTATTATTAAGATTCCAAATTCGAACATGAGGACCACCTCCAGCAGAAGGAAGCGTGATAAGTTCAGCTTGCTTATCATCATCAAGATTTCCACACGCAATGTTTACTCCACCGCGAAATGTTTCATTGTATGCAAACAAACCAGAACCGATCTGGTTTCCAAATCTATCGAAGACTCGGATGTGCGGTCCTCCGCCTCTTTGTGGAGCTGTAACTATTTCATTCCGACCATCTCCATTAAGATCGCAGGTTACAACATTAATTCCAACACCAAGCGTTTCAGCATATGCAAGAAAACTTCCTATTTCAGATCCGTCTTGTCGCAAAACGTGAACTCGTGGTTCAGACCCAAGTCCGTTTCCAATAATTATCTCTGGTATTCCATCATCACCCAAATCTGCGACTGAAAGTGATGCGCCGCCAGTTGAGTTTTGAGTTGGCAATTCAAAACTTTTTTCTGTTTCAAGAATTGAAATAGAAAGAAATTGTGGATGGGATGCAAAAGCAAAATTTGGGAAAATAAATGAGCTAGCCAGAATTGCCGTAAGCAAGAGATAGTACATACAGGTTTTATTATTGCATATTGACACAGATCGTCATAATGATAACATTCCGAAACAAAAGATGTTTTAATTATGGGCCAGTAGCTCAGTTGGTAGAGCACCTGCTTTGCAAGCAGGGGGTCTGGGGTTCGAATCCCCACTGGTCCACCATACAAAAATAACGAGCGTAGTTCGTTATTTTTGTATGGTGGATGTTAGCACGCCACCTGCGTGGCGTGCTTGGGGATTCGAACGCCGGAGCCATATCCAGCCGACTTTCAGGGAGACTGGATGGCGAGGCGGTGGCCAGCCCATCGAGGCGGAAGCCGAGATGAGGCGAGGCCGAATCCCCATTGGTCCACCACCAAAACCTAGTAAAAAAATAAAGATCGATTTGCGTCGATTTTTTTGTTTTCATTCATTGTAATTTCTCATGTTATAATATCTTTAACAAAGTATGCCGCACATTCATTTATCTTCAATCAAACTTGTCGACGGTTTCAAGATTCGCAACACGCTTGATCCTGATTTTGGAATTTTTCACACACACTCCTGTCGTGCTGGAAGATTCGCGCCGAAATTTTATATTCCACAAGGCGAATGGTGGCTTGATGCTATCGCGGAAAAAGAAATAGATTTTCTTGTGAAAGTTGAATCTATTGAAACAGGGGATCGTTCATATCACCACATTCGTTCATATCTAAAACAGGTCGCAAGACTTCCGGGTCCTGTGCCGAATTTTGTTGTAAGAAAAGAGCGACGCAGAAATTTGCGACTTGTGTTTGTGGATGGCGCGATTATTCGTCAGTATATTGATCCTGAATTTATTCTTGGAGGTCACGATCTTATTTATCCTTCTTATATCCCAAAAGGAGAAATTTGGTTGGAGGCAAGCATGAACAAAAAAGAAGTTCCATTTATTTTTGAACACGAATTTTTAGAAAGAACCCTCATGGCACAAGGGAAAAGTTATGACATTGCGCATGAGTATGGAACGAGTATTGAAAGAGAAACACGTCGTCGCGTTGGAGTTGGGTGTTATCCCGGTGATGTGAATTACAAATGGAGGCATCTGACCAATGAAGAGATTGTTGAAAAATATTATCTTCCTTGGAACAAAAATATTACGGAGACAGTACCATTTTTTGATTGGAAAAGTTTGTTTGCAAGTAATGTGAGTTTACCGCGCGTGCATGATCATGGGTTTTGGGACAGAAACTAAACTGCATTTATCGGTTTTTTTCCATTGATAAACATCAAAATGTTATTGGCCGCCAAGCAACTCATCTCTTGTCGTGTTTCAAGAGTTGCTGAAGCAGTGTGAGGTGTTAGCACAACGTTGTCCATTTTTCTCAAATCAAGATTGTCTTTTGGATCGCAATCGATCATTGGTTCACATTCATAAACATCAAGTCCAACACCAGCGATTTCTTTTTTCGCGAGCGCTTTAACGAGCGCTTTTTCGTCTATGATCGGCCCACGCGCGGTGTTTATGAGAAACGCTGTTTTTTTCATCATCTTAAATTGTTTTGTGCTTATCAGATGGCGCGTTGAAGGTAGAAGTGGCACATGCAAAGATACAAAATCAGACTCCTTAAGTAGTTGTTCTAGCGTACAAAACTTCGCGCTGGTTTCTTTTTCAAGTTCTGAATTTCGTTTGATATCATTGTAGAGAATTTTCATGTTAAATCCATCGTGCAAACGTTTTACAACACCCGTTCCGATACGTCCTGTTCCAACAATTCCGACAGTCTTTCCATAGAAGTCAGTTCCAAGCAAAAGTTTCGGTCCCCACGCTTTGTATTTTCCAGCGCGTGTAAATCGGTCTGCTTCACAAACTCGCTTTGCCAATGCAAACATGAGCGCAATAGTGTGTTCCGCGACTGATTCGGAGATTTGCCCACTTGGTGTGTTTGTTACAACAATGTTTCGTTTTTTTGCTTCGTTAAGGTCGATATTATCAAACCCAACTGCGTAATTTGCGATCATTTTGAGCTGTGGTCCTGCGGCGTTAAAAACTTCTTTATCAATTCGTTCTGTTAGAATGGATAAAATAATATCCTTGCCTTTAACGCGTTTTAATAATTCTTTGCGAGGGATCGGCTGATCTTTTTCGTAAATTTCAAGTTTGATTCTTTTGTCAGCTTTGAGCAGTTTGATTCCTTCGTCTGGAATTTCTCGCGTTACGAGGACATTGTAAATCATATTGAAACGATTTTTATCTTATTGATCGCAAGAATGGACGGCCATTTTTTTAGAATGCCATTTTTAGCGCCATAGCTTTGAATGACAGATTCTGCGTTTAATGTTCCAACAACGAGAGCGTATTTAACATTATTTTTTTTAATGAGTCCTGCCACAAAACCTGAACCAAACGCATCGCCGGCTCCTGTCCGAGAAATCGCGCGCGCGCCTGTTGTGAGAGCATGTAAAATTTTTCCGTTCTCCCACACATACGATCCTTTTGTTCCGTCAGTGATAAGTCGAATCATGCCTTTTGTTTTAAGTTCGTTGAACATTGTTTTAATACTGCGTTTTCCAGTGAGTAGTTTTGCTTCTTCTGTATTCATGTTTAGCACATTAACCATCGGAAGGAGTTGTTTTATTTCTTTCATTCCATGTTTTATTTCACCAGTGCCAGGATTCCACGCGACTTTTATTCCGCATTTGTTCGCATGTTGAATAATTTTTTTTGATAAAGCCAAATTTCCTCCTAAAGACGTGAGGTAAATCCATTTTGTTTGTTTGCAACCTTCCCAGTTAATATCTTTTTTTTCAAAAGTTGATGAAACTCCTCGGTACACAAGCACAGTTCGTTCCCCGTCCGGCATTGTAAGAAGAATTGAATAACCGGTTTGTCCGTTTTTGATCATTCGAACATAATGCGTGCTAACTCCGAATCGGTTTAGATCATCAATCACATCTTTTCCAGATGAGTCGTTTCCAATTCGTGTCATGGTGGCAGTATGGAAACCAAGTGCTCCAAAAGTTGCCACCGCGTTTGTTGCCCCTCCTCCTGTTGTGAGTACGAGTTTATCTAGATCTATTTTTGAACCAAGCGCTATACATTCGCCAATTCCTGTTTGAAATTTTTTTGATTTAAGAGCGATAAAGGATTTGGAAACTAAAAAAACATCGCGTGTGGCAGAACCGATTGTGATTATGTCGAACATATAGATAAAGTTTATCCTTTTCCAGAGCATCCGAACAATCGCATTTTGTGGCGTGCGATAGTTGTCATTAGATCTTTTGCCGGTTTGAGAATTTCTCTTGGATCTATCACCCCCGGTTTTTCTTTTAAGAATTTTCTAATACCTGCGTCAAAGGCAATACGCATATCAGTATCTATATTCACTTTACAGATTCCAAGTGAAATTGATTTTTTAATTTGTGTGTCTGGAATTCCTTTTGCGGATGCTATCTCGCATCCATATTTTGTGCATTGTGCTTTTATACGCGCTGGCACTCCGGATGCCCCATGAAGAACAAGAGGGACTGAAGTTGTTTCTGCTATTGCTTTTAATCTTTCAAAATCCAAATTAGATTCTTTTTTCATTTTGAATGCACCGTGCCGTGTGCCGATTGCGACAGCGAGCGCGTCACAACCAGTTTGTTTTACAAAGTCCATAGCTTGCAATGGTTGAGTCATTGCGGCTTCACGCTCTGCAACAGATACAAAATCTTCTTTTCCAGCTATGAGCCCGAGTTCTGCTTCAACTGAAATTTTTTTTGCGTGCGCCATTTTTACAATCGTTTTTGTTTTACGTATGTTTTCTTTGTATGGAAGAGACGACCCGTCAAACATTACGCTAGTATAAAATCCGCTTTTTATTGCCGCAACAACAAGATCGAAATTTTTTCCATGATCAAGATGAAATACAACAGGAAGTTTTGTTTTGCGCGCGGCAAGATGAACTAACGCCGCGAGTTCTTCCATTCCCGCGTATTCAATCGCGCCTTCAGAAGTTTGCAAAATAATCGGCGAGCGTTCTGTTTCGGCCGCAAACATTACAGCTTGCAGTGTTTCCAAGTTATTTATATTAAAAGCACCGACCGCATATCGTCCTCTTTGAGCTTTCGTTAGAACAGAAAAAAGAGATGTAAGCATATCAAATTGATTTTGGTTTGAATGACGGATGTTTTTTTAGTCTTGAAATAATTTGTCGGTTTGTTAGAAGACCGTCTTGTGGGCCAACGTGTTCAATGACCGATGCTGAATTTACAGCTCCCCATTTGAGCGCGTCTGTTGTTGAACCAACGTGCAATAGCGCGCCTATAAAACCTGTTGCAAACGCATCACCAGCGCCTGTTGCTTCAACAAATTTGCTTGGAAACGCTTCAATCGACAATAAATTTTTTCCGTCAAAGCATGTTGCTCCATTTTTTCCATCTGTAACAACAACGTGTTTTGGACCAAGACGATAGAGTTCAGTTGCAAGCTGATGAACTTCATCAATGTTTTTTTGTATAAGTGATTGCGCTTCGCTTCTGTTTACGAACAACACTTCGGCTTCACCAATCAATTCAAATAACGCTGGCTTTCGTTCAGCTATTTGGATGCTTCCCGGATTGATACAAAAATTGATATTTTTTTTGTGAACATATTTTGCAAGGTTTGAGAAAAAAGGCGGATATCCATTTCCCATTTCACCGACATAAATCCATTTCGTTTTTGGCATTGGTTTGGGAAGGTGATAGGCATTGTGATTGTGGGAAGTTAACAGAGTTTTTTCACCTTTATAATTAAGTACGACTGAATACGCGCTTCGCGCACCTTTTATTGAACGAATATAACGAGTAGAAACTTTTTCTTTTGTGAGTTTTTCGATAGAAAGTTTTCGTGTGCCATCTTGACCCATGTTTGAAATGACAGCTGTTTTAAATCCCATTCTGGAAATTCCAACCGCAATGTTTGGCGCAGTTCCAGCAATTTGTGAATCAACAACTTCCACGACAATTTTTCCACCATAGTCCAAACACAATTGGCATTCAGGTAATTTCAGTTGACATTGGAGACTTGCGTCATTTAATACAACGAAAGTGTCGAGTTTAATATCGCCGATTGTGATGAGATTGAACATAGGAGAAGTAGTAAAGTAGCAGAGTAGTAAAGTAGCAAAGGGATCACTTTCGCTTGAACACTCGAAGCGCGGAAGCGATAATAGATGGTGCAGTGAGTCCAAACGTTTCTTGAAGTTCGCGAGGTTCTCCTGATTCACCAAAACGATCTTGTATACCGATACGTTCCACTGGCACTGGGGTTGTGAGACACACTGTTTCAGCAACAGCTCCGCCAAGTCCTCCAACAGCTTGAGCTTCTTCGATTGTTACGATCGCGCCAGTTTCTTTTGCCGCTTTGATGATTATTTTTACATCAAGCGGTTTTATAGTGTGCATGTTGATGACTCGAGCTTCAATTTTGTGATCAATGGAAAGAATTTGCGCGGCGAGTAGAGCTTCATACAAAAGTGGACCTGAAGCGATAATCGTTAGATCATTTCCAAATCGATATGTTTCAGCACGACCGACTTTGAATGGAGTTTTTTCTGTTGTGAAAACAGGTGATGCTTCACGCGCGAAACGCAAATAACATGGACCAGAAAGTTTAGCGACAGCTAGCGTTGTTTTTTTTGTTTCAAGCATATCGCATGGAACAAAAACTCGCATGTTTGGCATAACGCGCATGATCGCAATATCTTCGATCATTTGATGAGTTGCTCCATCTGGTCCAACCGAAACTCCAGCATGTGCTCCAGCTATTTTTACATTACTGTTTTGTAGAGCAATTGTTGTTCGAATTTGTTCCCAGTTTCGGCCTGGAGAGAAACACGCGTAGCTTGAAATGAATGGAACTTTCCCAACCAAAGACATTCCAGCCGCGATTGAAGCCATTGATTGTTCACTTACTCCAAGTTGAACAAAACGATCAGGAAATGAATTTTTGAATGCGAGTGAACGTGTTGATTCAGTTAAATCCGCGCACAGGACCATTATGTTTTTGTTTATTTTTCCGGCTTCGACAAGGCCTTCGCCGTAGCCGTTACGAGTTGGAATTTGTTTTAGTTTGTCTGGATCAAAAAGATAACGAACAAGATATGATTCGCGGTTGATACCGGATTGTGGTTTGCGTGTTGCCATATTTTTAATTCTTGTCATTGCGAGGGAGGCTTTAGCCGACCGAAGCAATCTCTTCGTATAAATCATCCCATTTTGGATTTATTGAATTGATGAGGTCAACTTTCTTTTTTCTTGAACCAGCTTTGAGTTGTTTTTCTCTTGAGATTGCATTGTATGCTTCCTCGCACATTTCGTAATAAACTAGTTTATTCAAATTATACTTTTTTGTGAATCCATCCACCAATTTTTCTCTATGCTCCCAGATTCGGCGGACGATGTTGTTTGTAACTCCTATGTATAAGACTCCATCATGTTTGTTAGTAAGAATGTAGACGTAGTAGCATTTATCTTTCATAAGATACACAGAGATTGCTTCGCTTCGCTCGCAATGACAGTGATGTTTTACAGAGATTGCTTCGCTTCGCTCGCAATGACAGTGATGTTTTACAGAGATTGCTTCGCTTCGCTCGCAATGACAGTGATGTTTTACAGAGATTGCTTCGCTTCGCTCGCAATGACAAAGAAGAAATTTATTCATGTTCACTCTTTATTTTTCCTCCAAGTGTGCGAAGCCATTCGAGCGCTTCTTTTCCTTCTTTGAATGTTGGTGGTTTTCCATGCCAAAGAAAATCGTATTCCATAAAATCAACTCCGTATCCTGGAACAGTGTCAGCGATTATAACCGTTGGTTTTTCACTTATACCGTGCGCATGCTCGACCGCGCTAACGAAATCTCGAATTGAATTTCCAGCACAACGAATTACGTTTAAATTAAATGCTTCGAATTTTTCTTGCAAAGGTTCAAGCGGCATGATTTCTTCTGTTTGTCCGTCAATTTGAATGTTGTTTCGATCAATAATGAATGTACAGTTGTAAAGTTTGTTTCGTCCTGCAAAAAGCATTGCCTCCCAAGTTTGTCCACATTCAAGCTCGCCGTCGCTCATGACACAATATACACGCCATGGTGCGCGATCGAGAAGTCCAGCATAGGCGATCCCAACTGCCTGTGAAGAACCTGATCCAAGTGGGCCAGAAGTTGTTTCAGCTCCAGATAATTTTTCACGTTCTGGATGGCCTTGAAGAGGCGAACCGAATTTTCGTAGAGTTTTTAAAATTTCTTTTGGGAAATATCCAGCGTGTGCCATTGTTGCGTAACGGATTGGACAGATGTGGCCATTTGAAAGAATCAAACGATCACGATCTTTCCAGTCCGGACGTTTTGGATCATGAACCATCACATGAAAATAAAGAGCTGTAAAAATATCAGCCATTCCAAGCGGGCCAGCACTGTGGCCAGATCCTGCTTCAACAAGCATTTTGATCAAGTCTTTTCTTATTTCAAGCGCCTTTTCTTCCAATTTTTTCAGTTGACGATCGTGAAGGTGTAATGGTTTTCGAACTTTTGGACCAATCGTTAGATTTGGCATAGTGCAGACATTGTAGCACAAATTAAAACAGCCCAACCTTTCGGCCGGACTGTTTGTGTAACGTTTATTGTACAGTGATTGTCCCTGTCATACTGCTGTGATCTGAACAGTGGAATGGGAATGAACCTGCTTTCTTGAAGTACTTAATGAATTTTCCTCCAGGTTGCATTGTTCCTGTTCCCCACGAACCATCTTCAGAACTTGCAGAGTGTTTTATTGCTCCATTATTAATAAATTTTACAGCTCGTCCAGCAGATACAGAAATTGAGCTTGGAGTGTATGTGTTATCTGTGACGGTTATAACAACAGGAACTTGAAGGCCTTTGTCAGTATTTATATCTGTTGCTTCGGCTTTTTCTGCTGTGACACTGAAGCTTCCCGCGTTTTCAATAGCGCTACTTATTTTGTAGTTTGAAAAAAATCCATCTGGCATATCATCAATCATTTTGTTCCATGTGTTTCCGTACAAAGCAATCGCGATTGCTTCTGTTGATACATAATGAAGTGCTCCACCGCCTCCAACCGCATAAACTTTTGGATCACTGTTGATCTTTATCATTTTTACTCCAGGCTTGTATGTTACGTTTCCTCCGATTTGGACTGTTGCCAAATCAGCATCTGTTAACCACTTTACATTGTCGAAGTTGCTATACCATGTGAAGTATGTTTTGTCGTTTGGAAAAACATATCGCATTTCATCTTTCCCGAAATAATAAACAGATGAGAATGACTGTCCACGAATAAGATCACTGGATTTTAGATCAGCCGGTTTTACATAAGACTGCGCGCTTGCAATCGGAGTCCATCCAATCATTGTCGCGAAAATCGCGGCCAAGATTGTGAATGCAGAAACAAGGGTGAGCGAAAAGCGTTGAGACATAGGGTAGAAGGTTTTAGGTATTAGGTTTTAATTAGTAGAAATTTTATTTTACAATTATCGCTCCACCCATTACAGATTTGCTTACATATTTTGAGTAGTAACTCCAAGTTCCTTTTTCAACAAAGTATCGTGTGAAATGTTCTCCTGGTTTGAGAGTTCCAGTTCCCCAAACACTATCCCATTCAGTGGCTGATTGATTTATATTTGAGTTGTTTATGAAACGAACAGCTGTGCCACTTTCAATTGTTGCAGTTGGAGGTTCGTAACCAGTGTTTGTGATTGAAATGATTTTTGCGGTTTTGAGATTTTTATCGGAATTAATATCGGTTGCATCAGCTTTTTCAGCTTTATTGCTGTACTGTGACACAAGTTCAATCTTGCTTCCGATTTTGTAGTTTGAAAAAAATCCATCTGGAACATCATCAATTTGTTTATTCCAGTTTGCGCCATACAATTCCTTTGCGATCAGTTCTGAATTTATAGCTCGAAGTATTCCGCCTCCGGCAACCGCGTAAACTTTTGGATCACTGTTGATTTTAATCATTTTTACACCCGGCTTGTATGTTACATTTCCTCCGATTTGAATTGTTGAAAGGTCATTGTCTGAAATCCATTTCACGCTGTTGAAATCGTTGTACCAGGTGAAAAATGTTTTATCGTTTGGAAAAACATATCGGAATCCGTCTGCTCCATAGTAATAAACTGAAGAATAAGTTTGACCGCGAATAAGATCGCCAGACTGAAGTGAAGAGACAGGGACAGCGGCGTAAGCTGTAAGGACAAAGATGGCCAAGATGACCGAGAAGGCAGAGAGGGAGGAGATAATTATTTTCATAAGATAAATTTATTTAGCTCTTTGAGTTTATCACTTGGATTTTCAGATCGGAAGATGAGCGAACCAATACATATTCTCTGAACGCCGGCTTTTATTAGTGGTTTGATGAGCTCTTCTGTTACTCCACCATCTATTTCTATCGTTAGATCTTTACGGTGGTTACGTGCTTGTTCAATTTTTTCAAAAATCGCGTCAGGACTGGAAAAGTTTTGTGAATCACCGAATGTTTGTCCTTGTGAACCAGGATGAACACCCATTATAGTCAGCTGATCAATCGTATGTATTACTTCTTCGATTTCATGAAGCGGAGTTTCTGGATTGATTGCAACACCTACTTTGAGTCCAAGAATGTCGTGAATGTGCCCAACAACAGCGCCAAGTGGGCGATGCATTTCTGCGCTCACTATCGCTCGCGTGAAAGTTGGAACAAGTCGTTTGAACTCTTCAATAATCGGAATTGGATTTTCAACCATGAAATGCGCTTCGATTTCAACACTTGTTTTTATTGCTCCGATCGCGACAGGGTCAAACCAAGTTGTGTTTGGAAAAAGTGTTCCATCAAGCACATCAATTTGAACAAGCGAGCAGTCTTTTTCAATCGCGCGAAATTTTGTTTCGAATTCCTTTTCAGATTCAACCAATAGTGCCGGTATTATTTCTTTCATATGCCGTATTCTTGATTTTCAATGTCTTTTACTTTTTTAAGTCGTCGAATATGGCGGTCTGCTCCGGAAAACTCTGTTGAGAGCCACATATCAACGATCTTTTTAGCTTCTTCCATTTTTATGTGATTTCCTGGTAAACAGAGAACATTGGCATTATCGTCTGATCGTGAAGTTTTTGCGACTTGTTCGTCAAACCCAGTTGCCGCACGCGCGCCTTTTACTTTATTGGCGACGATACAGATTCCTTGCGCGTTTCCGCAAATTACAATTCCGTGTGAACCTTTATCAGTCACAACACGTTTTGCAACAGCATAACCGAATTCCGGATAATCATCGTCTTTGACCAGATCTTGGTTTCCCATATCCACAACGTTGATGTTTTTTTGTTGTAAATACTCCTCAATTCCTTCTTTTAGCGCCCATCCAGCATGATCCGCGCCAATGTAAACGGTTTGTTTTGTCATAGTATGATGTTGATAGTATATCGCTTGAGCTTGTCGAAGGCCAGAGATATTGGTATTCTCTTCAAAGTATGAATTTTTCTGAAAAAGAACAAGAAGTGCTTTCTAAATGGGAACATGACAAGATTTTCAAGAAAACATTAGAGAAAGACGCGCCGAAAGGTCCGTTTGTGTTTTTTGAAGGTCCTCCAACTGCAAATGGACGACCGGGTATTCATCATGCGGAAGCCCGCGCTTTTAAAGATTGCATTCCACGTTTTCGCACAATGCAAGGGTATCGAGTTGTGAGAAAAGGCGGTTGGGACACGCACGGTTTGCCTGTTGAAATTGAAGTTGAGAAACAACTTGGATTTACAGGCAAAGCACAAATTGAAGAATACGGAATTGCGAAATTTAATGAGCTGTGCAAGCAAAACGTTTGGAAATACAAAAAGGAATGGGAAGAGTTTACACGACGGCTCGGTTTTTGGGTTGATCTTGAAAATGCGTACGTGACTTACGCGCCAGAGTATGTTGAATCTTTGTGGTGGGTGATCAAACAAGTGTGGGACAAAGGACTTTTGTACAAAGATTATCGCGTGACGCCACATTGTCCGCGTTGCGGAACATCGTTGTCGAGCCACGAGCTCGCGCAAGGATATAAAGATGTGAAGGATTTGAGCGTGACTGCGAAATTCAAAATAAAAATGTCGGAAAGGTCTGAAAAGTCTGAAACGTCAGGAAGGGAATACATTTTGGCGTGGACAACAACACCATGGACTTTGCCGGGCAATGTCGCGCTTGCGGTTGGGAAAGATATTGATTATGTGAAGGTAAAACAAGGCGACGAATTTTTATGGCTCGCCAAAGATCGTTTGAGTATTTTGACTGGCGAATATGAAATTATTGAAGAAGTAAAAGGCGAAACATTGGTTGGAAAAAAGTACGAGCCATTGTTTCCGTATCTTAAAAATGTCATTGCGAGGAGCGAAGCGACGAAGCAATCTAATGAAGAGATTGCTTCGGTCGGCCAAGTCCTCCCTCGCAATGACAAAAGTTTGGAATTTACAGTCGTTCCAGCTGACTTTGTTACAACCGAAGACGGCACAGGTATCGTACACACTGCTGTTATGTACGGAATTGAGGACTTTGAATTGGGAAATAAAATTGGTCTTCCAAAATATCATGTAGTGAAACTTGATGGAACATTTATTGATGGAATGGATTTTCTTTCCGGCCGTTTCGTGACTGACGAAAATGTCGCGGTTGATATTATCAAAGATTTGGCGCATCGAGGACTTTTGTTTTCAAAAGAAAAGTTTGAACACTCGTATCCGCATTGTTGGCGTTGTAAAACAAAACTTATTTATTACGCGAAAGATTCTTGGTATATCGCAATGACCAAACTCCGAGATGAACTTTTGAAACAAAATGAAAATATCCATTGGGAGCCTGAATATATTAAGAATGGGCGTTTTGGTGAATGGCTTCGCGAAGTCAAAGATTGGGCGTTTTCGCGCGAACGTTATTGGGGAACGCCACTTCCAATTTGGGAGTGTGTCAGTTGTAAACATCAAATGTGTATTGGGAGTTTTGAGGAACTTCAGTCATTGCGAGCGACCAACGGGACCGAAGCAATCTCTGCGACCGAAGAGATTGCTTCGGTCGGCCAAGGCCTTCCTCGCAATGACAAGGCGAGTTTCGACCCCCATCGTCCTTATATTGATGAGATCGAATTGAAGTGTGAAAAATGTTCAGGTTCTGCAAAGCGCGTGCCAGACGTTTGCGATGTGTGGTTTGATTCTGGCGCAATGCCGTTTGCGCAATGGCACTATCCATTTGAAAATAAAGAGTTTGTTGATTCAGGTGAAGGATTCCCAGCCGATTATATTTCTGAAGCGATTGATCAAACTCGTGGATGGTTTTACACACTTCTTGCTGTTGCGACTTTGCTTGGGAAAGAGCGGCCGTTCAAAAACGTTATTTGTTTGGGACACGTCTTGGACGCTGAAGGAAAAAAAATGAGTAAGTCGCTTGGAAACATTGTCTTGCCAATGGATGCGATGGAAAAGTTTGGCGCTGATGCGATTCGTTGGTACATGTACACGATAAATCAACCTGGAGAATCAAAACGGTTTGATGAAAAAGCATTATCAGAAATGGTGAAAAAGAATTTTGGAATTTTGTCGAACGTCGTGAGTTTTTATGAAATGTTTGCGACCCCATCACTCCATCACCCCATCACTCCATCACTCAACATTCTCGATCAGGGTAAGCGGTTTGATGAAAAAGCATTATCAGAAATGGTGAAAAAGAATTTTGGAATTTTGTCGAACGTCGTGAGTTTTTATGAAATGTTTGCGACCCCATCACTCCATCACTCCATCACTCCATCACTCAACATTCTCGATCGCTGGATTCTTGCGCGGCTAAATAAACTTATAAAAGAAACTACTTCAAGATTGGAAAATTACATCATTACTGAAACTGTTCGCGAACTTGGAGATTTTATTGACGATCTTTCAACTTGGTATGTTCGTCGTTCCCGCGATCGGTTTAAGGGAACAGACGAAAAGGATAAGCAATCTGCAATCGCGACTCTTCATGAATGTTTAATCACTTTTTCAAAACTTATCGCGCCATTCGCTCCATTTCTTTCCGAGACAATCTACAAAGATATCGGTGGAGAAAAAGAGTCTGTTCATTTGGAAAATTGGCCGACGCATGATGACTCTTTGATTGATGAAAAATTACTTTCGGAAATGCAATACGCACGCGAAGTTGTTTCTCGTGTTCTCGAGCGTCGTTCAGAAGCAAGTGTTCCAGTTCGACAGGCACTTGGATCAATGAAAGTTGCCCTTCCAACAGGAGAACTTTCTCAAGACTATCAAGATTTAATTTTGAATGAAGTAAACGTGAAAAAGATTGAAGTTCAAAAAGGTGATTTGTCAGTTGAACTTGATTTAATTCTTACACCAGAACTTCTTCGCGATGGAATTTCACGTGAAATTATTAGACGAGTGAATTCGTTGAGAAAAGAAAAAGGTCTGACAATCAATGATCGAATTGAATTGTTTGTTTCGGGATCTGATGAAGTTATACTCGCTGTTGAAGAACATGATGATGAACTTTTACATGGCACACTTTCTGATTCAATTCAAACAGAAGGTAATACACCGGAGACGAACGTGTCATTTCAAGTGAATGGTCAGGAACTCGTTGTTGGGTTTGTGATAAAATAGCTATATTAAATTTTGTCTTTTCAATAATGTTTTTTATGGCTTCACTCGATTCCTATATTCTCATTATCCCTCCAAACGATGCGGAGGCGATTTTGATTAGCAAAATTGCAGACAAAATGAGTTTGCCAATGATACTTTCAAAACAAACTCACGGCGCGTCGCTCGATAAAGGTCGTAATTATTTTCCAATAATAAAAAAAGGAGGATTCAAACGCGTGATCGTTGTTGAAATGCCTGGTCCAAAAGTTGAAGCACAACTGAAAAAAGCTGGAATCAAACTTGAAATAATCGATCATCACCATTACACAGGTTTGGATCGCGCACATGACTCGTCTGGAAAAATGCTTTTTTCTTCGCTTGAGCAATTCAGTAAGACGTTTCATCTCACTGATGTGAAATTAAAATCTTTAGGTTTTGATCCTTTGCTTGTTCGAGGAATCGGAATTTTAGATCGAGGTTTTATTTGGGCTTTGCAAGAAGAAAAATTTTCAAAAAAAGAAATAAAACAAGTTTTGAATTATCACGATTCTCTTCTTTCACAACTTCAAAATCCAAAAACAGAAATGCGCAAACAAGCGTTAACTCGTGGCGCTTGGGAGAAAAGAAAAAAATGGAACAACTATTTTATTGTTGAAACAAACGCGGATATTCAACTTCGTCCTCGCTTGTCTAGAATTGTTGCGGAGAAATTTAGCAAACCAACTTCGCTGATCATAATTGAGCGTAAACGAGGTTTGATTTACGTTCAAGAATCAGATAAAGCAATGAATCTTTTTCAAAAGTTTGGAGGATTTACATTTGGGCAAGATCGGAATTGGGGATATAGAAATGAGAATGGAAAAAAACGCGTAACATTGCGCGATATCAAGGCGATCGTCTAAAATAAGAATGTATGCAAGATTCGGAATTTTTTGATGTTTTGATGAGACGCGTTTGCGTTGATCAAAAATTATACAATCGCGCTGATGCTATGTTGCATGCTGTATCAACAGCAGAGCCTCTTGTAGCTGACTCTCTTTGCACTCCGCAAGATATTCGTTTTCACGCGGAAGGTCCGTTTGTGCGAGATCATTTGCGTTTGATTTTGATGAGTTTGTATGCGATTCAAGATGGAACTCTTCAACTGACTGAAATAGAGGAGCTTCGACGTAATCTAAAATAAGAGTGTATGCAAGATTCAGGATTTTTTGATGTTTTGATGAGACGCGTTTGCGTTGATCAAAAATTATACAATCGTGCTGATGCGATGTTGCATGCTGTATCAACAGCAGAGCCTCTTGTAGCTGATTCTCTTTGCACTCCGCAAGATATTCGTTTTCACGCGGAAGGTCCGTTTGTGCGAGATCATTTGCGTTTGATTTTGATGAGTTTGTATGCGATTCAAGATGGAATTCTTCAACTGACTGAAATAGAGGAACTTCGACGTTTGAAAGTGTATGGATATGAAGTCGAAGAGCTTAATGAATTCTTCAAAGAAAATTTTGCATGGTTTGAGGCGTTTGCTCTTTGTCACGACGCGGCTAAATGGGCAACCGTCGTGTTTGTAGCACCTGAAAAATCTCGTGGAGCTGAACTTGGATTTAACACAAAACTTACGTATGAACCAGATGTTGATTTAGCAGAACGCGCGCGAAAACGAACACAGTATCTTGATTTGTATAAATCTTTTGAAGAACAACATCCGAATGAATCACCGCGTGAAATCCAATCACTCTTTTATCTCACATACGAAATTGAAGTGAAGTATCCTCATCATGATCGGATGATTCATTCTCCTGTTTATCATGCTTTGTTTGAACGATTTATACTTGCGCATCAGTTAACCGACATTCATGCGGAAATGCTTGAGGATATAATTTGTCATCATTTATCATTCAAGAAATTTTCAAAAATACAGACGAGCAACATGGGTTCGTATGTTCATATTGCTCAAGTAAAAGGATATGACGCGGATGATTTTGTTGATTTTATTCAAGGTGCGATCTTTTTAGATTTTGTTTGTGGATCACAAAGACTTTCAGCACACGGTTATTGGCATGAAATTGAAATGCTTGTGAATACTTTTAGAGCAGAACACGAAGTTGACCCAATGTCGCGAGCTGAAAAAATCCATGCTAAGGAAGAGCAAGAGCATAAGGAACGTAATTTGTGGTTTAAGGATGTCGGGTTGGATGGAATTTCAATTATGGATTTATTGAAAATGGAACCTGGACCTGTTTTTGGTCGCGTGTTAAAACAGTTGCAGTATGCTGTTGTTGGTCAGGCAAGTATGCCAAAGTTTGGGAAAAAAGTTGATGAAGAGCTTTCACGAAGAGTCGGTGAATTTTATAAAAAATCGTTTAAGGTTGGGGAATAGTTATGATTGTATCAATTGAAGGTAACATTACATATCACGGACTTGGATTTGTGATTGTTGAAACAGGTGGAATTGGATACAAGATTGTTTTACCAGAAGATGTTGCGCATTCACAGCAAGGACAAGTTCGGTTTTATACTCATGAAATAATTCGTGAACCAGATCATGAACTTTTCGGGTTTGCTTCAATCGAAGCGCTTGAGTTGTTTTGGAAATTGATTGGAGTTTCAGGAGTCGGGCCGCGCACAGCGCAAAAAATTGTGTTTGCAGATACGATTGAAAAAACAAAAGAGCGGATTATGGCCGGAGATTTGTCATTTTTGACGAACGTTCCAGGGATTGGTAAAAAGACAGCGCAGAAGATTATTCTTGAACTTAAAGGAGCACTTGCGCAGGAGCCGGAATTCGCCGCGTTCGATTCTGACGCTGTTGAAGCATTGATTTCACTTGGATATTCTCGCAAAGACGCGGAGAATATATTGAATGGAGTTTCTGGTGAGACAACAGAAGAACGTATTCGCGCCGCACTTAAGACACTGGGGAGATAAACACTTGTCGTTTGTTTCAGTAGAGACAGACGGGTCGACTTTTTCTTGGCCTTATACATAGAATAGAGGCAGAAAAAGCGTCCCGTAACTGTCTCTTGTGTACCTTATGTGGTTTATTGAATGTCTTGAACGGAGAGGCTTCCGGCGAAGCCGGATCCGGCTCCGCCGGAAAAGAGAAAGGTTTTTAAGATTGTTAGGAGCAGTTTGCATCATGTCGCAGGGAACAGTGGCGAGGAGTCCACTGGCCCGAAGACATGGTGCGAACTGCTCCTTTCAATCAGGATAATGTTTCCGTCATTGCGAGGGAGCGTAAGCGACCGAAGCAATCTCTGGTTGCCGTGTTTCGCTCGCAACCTTCGGGATTGCTTCGTCGGTCTTTAACCTCCTCGCGATGACTGTTATTTATTATGTGGAAGAAAGTTCAAGAATTTGATAAATCCAAATGGAATGAGTTTGTGAAAAAAAACGGCCCGCAGTCGGGTCGATTTTTGCAATCATGGGAGTGGGGAGAGTTTCAAAAAGCTGTTGGAGAAAAAGTTGAGAGATTTTTTTGCGACGATGGTATGGCAAGTGTAATTATTCGACAACTGCACGGGTTTGGACAGTATGCATATTGTCCGCGCGGGCCGATTGTTAAATGTGATTTTTTTTCTGCACTTAAAGAGCTTTCGAAGATTATTGATCCAATGATTTTTTTCCGATTTGAATTGTTGACAACATTTTACAGGGGTGAAGAAATGTCAACAATTAAAACTATTGATCTTCAACCTTCACACACATGGGTCACACAGCTCGATCTTTCAGAAGAAAAGCTTTTTGAGTCTTTGCACAAAAAAACTCGATACAACATCGGCCTTGCACAGCGTCATGGAGTTGAAATTCGTTTTAATGAAATTGATTTTGATTTTGTGTGGCCGATTTTTATTGAAACAGGTTCGCGAGGAGAGTTTCGTCTTCATTCAAAAACGTATTATCAAAAAATGTTGCAGACGATCAATACAGAAGACTGTCGAACATTTTTAGCAGTTGCAGAGTTTCAACAAAAACCGATTGCTGTGAATATTATGTTAGATTTTGGAGGAGTGAGAACTTATTTGCACGGCGCTTCATCACACAAACATCGTTCACTCATGGCGCCTCACTTGTTACACTTCGAACTTATCAAAGACGCAAAACAAAAAGGTCTGAAGATATATGATTGGTGGGGAATTGCGCCGGATGATGAGCCAAATCATTCATGGGCAGGAATAACACGTTTCAAAAAATCATTTCCAGGACAGGAAATTGTTTACGCTGGAACATATGACTTTGTAAGAAAACCGTTTTGGTATAAGGTGTACCGACTCGCGCGGCAAGTTCGTAGGTGTATTTAGGATTCCGTAGCTCAACTGGATAGAGTGTCTCCCTCCGAAGGAGAAGGTTGTGGGTTCAAATCCCACCGGGATCACCACATAATAATCAGCTGAAATGCTGTTTTTTGTTTGACAAAATTGCTGTTTTGGTGTATATTTGTTTGTCTGTTTTATACCAAAATTTGGCAATAAAACAGCCAATCATTTGCATCATTCGATTTAGAAATGATGCCAGATCTGCTTCGTGGCAAGTAGGGTTCTAGACAAACCAGTGGCCTGCAAGGCCCAAGGAGAAAAGCCATGAGTGGAAATGACATCGTGATCACGAGAGCACGGAACTTGAATTTCGAGAGGTGGGTTCGTGTGTGCCAGGGGGATAGATTCCTCGGGACAGTGGATCCACAAGAGCTGGTTCGACGGGCTACGGGACGTCACGTTAGTAGAGAAGGGTGCATCGTGAGTTTCGCAGATGGATTGTGTTCGGCTGGGATCGATGTTTACATGTGCTACGCGTACGGAAAGAAGGGCTACAAGCCTGTTCGATATGTACGCGGTAGGACGTGTCTGCATCCGATCGTGCTCGTGTATTTTCTGTGCGGACTTGCTTGGGCAAAAAACGAGTGGCCTTCACTTGTACAAGCCTTGAAAACGCACGTGATATACGAGTCTCGCATGGCTGTTCTTGAAAGCACTGCGAGGATGTACGTCAATAACGATTTTGGGTGTAAGTTTGGCAAGCTCTCGCTTGTTATCAACACCTGATCGTCTCATCTCTTGTCTCGTCGTATTGGTTTTTTCCAGTACGACGATTTTTT
>Ga0209211_10002802_pt1 | contig 29401 bp, 34 predicted proteins | sample RifGroA2_FD_183992 | JGI IMG/M metagenome (GOLD analysis project Ga0209211, IMG submission 183992) | Groundwater microbial communities from Rifle, Colorado, USA - Groundwater A2 (SPAdes) (version 2) | ecosystem: Environmental > Aquatic > Deep subsurface > Groundwater | place: Rifle, Colorado...
AGCTTAAAAGATTGCTTGGCAAAGCAGCAGAAGTAACCGTTATATGCGATGACGACAAATTTGTCTTCATACCGTCCCTACCATGGCTTTCTATGGGGTGGCGAAATCCGCAGGACATAAGCGTCCCGTTGGATGGAATCCTTGCAAGAAAAGGCATCAATTTTGTTCATTCCGCGGCATTGACGGTAGATCCGGATAAATCTATCATAAAAACGGGAAAAGGGGAATTCCCGTACGATTATCTCGTAATTTCAACGGGGCCGCACCTTGCCTTTGATGAGATACCCGGGTTCGGACCTGAGAAGGGCCACACGGAATGTATATTCACCCTTGATCAGGCTGAGAAGACAAAAAAGGCCTGGGACCGGTTCCTCGAATCCCCCGGCCCGATAGCTGTAGGCTCAGTCCAGGGGGTAAGTTGTTTCGGCCCTGTCTACGAATATGCCTTTGAGGTTGATATGGAACTCCGAAGGAGGAAGATACGGCATAAGGCGCCTATTTTCTTCATAACGTCAGAGCCATATATAGGACATATGGGAATTGGCGGACTCGGGGCCTCAAAAAGATGGATGGAGGATGAGTTTGCGGAAAGGGACATTAAGATACTTGCAAATCAGGCTGTCGAGGAATTCACCCCGGAAGAGGTAAGACTTAAGGACGGCACAAAAATCCCGTCTAAACTCACAATGTTCGCCCCTGCAATGAAGGGCGTGCCTGCTGTGACCCATCTTGGAAATCCAAGGGGCTTTATCCCGGTTGACGAACATATGAGACACAAAACCCATAAGAACATTTTCACTATCGGGGTGGCCATTGTCATAGCGCCGCCTGAACCTACACCCGTGCCGACAGGTGTGCCCAAGACCGGGTTTATGACAATGAGGATGGCAAAGACTGCTGCCCATGCCATTGCAGCGGAGATTTCAGGAGGTACACCTCCCCAGCCTTATGAGATGGACGTCCTCTGCCTTATGGATCTGGGGAAGACGGCTGCATTCATGAGAGCGAAACCGCTTCTGCCTCCAAGACAGGAAACCATACTTAAGAAGGCGCTGTGGGCCAAATGGATGAAGATCGGGTTCGAGAGATACTTCCTCTGGAAGATAAGACACGGATTAACCAGTTTGCCTTAAATAATTAAGGAGACATGCCATGACAAAGATAGTAAAGAACGTATCAATTATGTGTTTTCATGATGAACTGTGCCAGGTATATAACGCCCTTATGACTGCATTAAGTCTGCTCAGGGAGGGATCAAAGGTAACGATATTTTTCGGCTCACGCGGCGTCAATGCGATCCATAAAGACAAAGTAAAAGAACTGACGTGTCTGCCTGATCAGCCGAAAGAAGTAGGCGACGCGGTTATGGAAAGAATGGAACAGATGGATTTGCCGTCGGTCGAAGATCTTCTTGTCATGCTGTATATGGAAAAGGCTAAGATGCTTGCATGCCCGCTCAATGTCCCTCTTTTCGGAATGTCTAAGTCCGACCTTGTGGAGGGCGTGGAGCTTGCAAACCCCGCGACTTATTACAAAGACATTGTTGTGCAGGCTGATATGAATCTAACTTTTTAATATGAAAAAAAAAGAACTATACGAATTTCACGCGCAGTTTTGTAAGGTTTTTTCAAGTCCGCAAAGGCTCATGATACTGGAATGTCTTAAGGCAGGTGAACTGACCAACGGCGATATCGTAAAGAAACTCGGCAGTCCAAAAGCGAACATCTCACAACATCTTACGCTCATGAAGATGATGAGGATAGTAAAAACGAGGAGGGAAGGCACAAATATCTATTTCAGGATCGCCAATAGAAAGCTTATTGATGCCTGCTGCATGATGCAGGACGCTCTAAAACAATTAATGAAGAATGTCCCCGATTTTTAGTTTATGAATGGGTTTTTTAAACATTTGAATATCCTTATATCTATAGGAGGAAGATGATGAAGAAGTTTTCGCTGGTTGAATTTTCGGTAGAGCGCCCGAAGTTAATTGTGGTGCTGACAATTATCATAACCCTTGCCTTTATGACGCAATTCCCAAAGATGAGAACAGACACGAATCCTAAAAACATGCTGCCTGCAACATCTGATGTTAGGGTTGGGAACGATGACGTTGAAAAAACCTTCGGTCTTTACGAAGACATGATTGTTTTAGGGATAGTTAATGATAAAGGGGTCCTTAACAGGGACACCCTTGGTAAAGTCCAAAGAATAACCGACGCAATCCTGGGGATTAAGGGCGTAGCAGCAAGGGACGTAAACAGCTTTCCCACTATAACCAACGTTACTGCCGAGGCAGGGACTTTAAAGGTCGCACCCCTTATGACCCAGCTTCCCCAGTCAGAAGAAGAGATAAAAGCCCTGCGGAAAATGCTTTTAGAAAATCCGCTTTTCATCAACCGCATCATCTCAAAGGACGAAAAGACCACAGCCATATACGTTCCTCTTGAAAAGGGGGCAAACGGCAAGGAGATTGCAGACAAGATAAGGGAGATTATAAAAAAAGAAAAGGGAGATGAAAAATACTATGTCGCCGGCGACCCGGTAGCGAGAGACACCTTCGGGGCTGAGATGTTTAAACTTATGGCCCTTTTCGCGCCTATAGCAGGCGCTATCATGCTCCTTGTCAGATACCTGATGTTCAGGGACTTCTTCCTCTCCATAACCCTGATGATGGACGCCATGATCAGTATCGTATGGAGCATGGGCCTTCTCATAGGCCTGGGGTTCCCCATACATATCATGAGTTCGATGGCCCCTGTGTTTCTGATGGCGATTGCGACGGACAGCATGCATATCTTCAACGAGTTCTACTTTAGGTACAGGGAGACAAAAAACAAAAAACAGGCGATAATCGAGACCATGCACGCGGTGAGCCGCCCGGTACGCTATACTGCGCTGGCGACGGCAGCCGGTTTTGCAGTGCTTTTGTTCATGAACATAATCCCGGTAAAGGTCTTCGGGGGCCTCGTTGCGTTCGGCACGATTGTATTGAGGGTCCTTAGCTTCAGCTTCATCCCCGCAATGTTTACCTTTGTGAAAGATGAAAAAATTGAGCAAATCGCCCATGCTGAAGACATCGGCTCCAGCAGGACATCGCAACTACTGAAGACGCTTGCCGGGCTGGGGATTCATAAGCCGAAGACAACGGTCATTGCCGGCCTCCTGCTTTTTGCGATAGCAATACTTGGGATATCAAAAACAGTCGTGAACAACAATATGGTCGAGTGGTTTAAGAAGGACAGTGATATTCGTACTGCAGACACAGTAATAAACAAGTCGCTCGGAGGCACATCACTTGGATACGTAGTCGCAATATCAAACGAAGAAAACTTTATAAAGACACCGGAGGCGATGAGCTACATAGAAAGCCTCCAGAGACATCTTGAGAAAATCCCCGTAGTTGGAAAAACAACCTCTGTTGTCGATTATGTAAAAAGGATCAACCGGGTGCTGCATGACGATAACCCTCAATTCGACAAAGTGCCTGAGACAAAGGAGATGATCGGGCAATATCTCTTCCTGTTCAGCATGTCTGCAAAACCCTCAGACCTTGATAATGTCGTTGACTACCCGTTTAAAAAAGCAAACATCTGGGTGCAACTCAAGACCTGGGACGCTCAAGCGATGAAGGATGTTGTCAAGGCAGTCGAAGATTACAAAAAGGCTCATCCGGTATCTATGGACTTCAAACCGGCTGGCATAGCCTATTTCAACCTGGTCTGGAACCATGAAGTCCTCTGGGACATGGTAAAGGGTTTAATACTTGCCCTGATCGCTGTCTTTGTCATCCTTGCTGTCTACTTCCGCTCCATAAAATGGGCGTTAGTCGGATACACCCCGCTATTGTTCACTGTCTCACTTATATACGGGGTCATTGGCTTTACGGGAAAGGACTTTGACATGCCAATATCCGTGATGTCGTGTCTATCGCTCGGTATGGCAGTTGATTTTGCAATCCACTTTGTCGGCAGGCTCAGGCAGCGTCTTGCCGAGATGCAGGGCAAAGAATCATTGGCCGAAGCTATGTTATGGACTGCCGCAAGGCCCGGTAAGGGGATAATGAGAAATGCAGTGCTTTTTGCCGCATCATTCGCCGTAATGATGTTTGCGCCTCTTACGCCCTATATAACTGTAGGAGCGTTCATAGTAAGCATGATGATGTTGAGCGCGATAATGACAATAATCTATGTGCCTGCCCTTATAACTTTGACGCAGGGCTGGCTTTTTAAAGGAGGATTGAAGTGAAAAGACTACTTTTAGGAGTTGCAGTCGTATTGTTGTTATCACATGGGGTCTTTGCTATGACAGCTGACGAAGTGATGAAGAAATCACAGGCAGCCTTTCTCTATCAGGGAAAGGACTTCAAGGCGCGTGTAATGATGAAGCTTATCAGCAGTGGAGGTCAGGAGCGTGTGCGCGAAATGGCCATGCTGAGGAAAAACTACGGTGCACCCGGCGGAGAGCAGAAATATTTCATGTACTTCTTCCAGCCCGCCGATGTAAAGGACATGACTTTTATGGTTTACAAGTATCCGGGGAGAGACGCCGACCGCTGGCTCTTCGTCCCGGCAATCAATATGGTGAGAAGGATCGCGGCAAAGGACAAAAGCTCCAGCTTTGTCGGCTCTGATTTTACTTATGAGGACGTCTCCGGAAGAAATATAGTAGATGACACACATACTATTGTTAAGGAAGAGAAGTTCGTGGGAAAAGACTGCTATGTGATCAAGAGCGTTCCAAAGGCCGCGGACATGGACTACAGCTATAAACAGTCCTGGATAGACAAGTCCGACTTTCTCCCGCTCAAGGAAGAATACTATGACAGGAGAGGCGGACTTTACAAGGTCTTCACGGCAGATGAAATCAAGGCCGTAAAAGGCTTCCAGACTATTACGAAAAGGACGATGAAAAACCTTTCGAGCGGCCACAGGACCGAGGTGTCATACTCAAAAACAGACTATAACATAGGCATTGACGACAGTCTCTTTTCCGAGAGATTCCTGAAACAGCCGCCAAAGAAATGGACAGAATAAGGAAAAAAATTAAGTCAGGCGTCACCAACAGAAGACGCGGAAGCGGGCGTAAGGCGTCCTCTCTATCCGTTCATATATACGCTGCTATTTGTCTTTTGTTACCGTTGACCGCAGCAGCATCTGACATCAGTCTGCATGGCTTTTTGCAGGGGAACTACTCTCCCAACGTTGCCGAGTCAAATTCTGACGGAGGAGATTTCAAATGGGCAGAGGAGAGGTTGCAATTAAAGCTCGATGCGAATAAAGAGCCGTTCCAGTTGTTCCTGAAGACCGATGTCTTCTATGACCATATCGCAGAAAAAGCGGACATGGAATTAAGGGAGGGCTATCTTGGTTATACTGCTTCCAAGTGGGATATGCGCCTCGGGAGGCAAGTCATTACCTGGGGCCTCGGGGACCTGATCTTTATAAATGACGTTTTCCCGAAGGACTATGAGGCATTCTTTTCAGGAAGACCTCTCGAATATCTCAAAAAAGGCGTGGACGGCGCTAAGATCGGTATTTATCCGGAATTCGCGTCGTTTGAGCTGATTGCCGTGCCGCGCTTTGAGCCCAACCATTTTCCCGATCCCAACAGGTTCATTATGTTCGACCCCATGCCCGGCATTACGAACAGGGAAAAAATAAAACCATCCTCAAACCTTGAAAACACCGAACTTGCGGCAAGGGTGTATCGTGATGTTGGCGGGTTTGATGCCTCGCTCTATCTTTATCGGGGGTTTTTAAGGCAGCCGTCTGCCTTGCCTGATAATCCCTTAGCGCCGACCAGGCTGACTTTCTTTTATCCGAAACTGTCGGAATACGGCGCGAGTCTTCAGGGCAGAGCGCTGGATGGCGTGTTGAGCCTTGAGGCCGGTTATTATGATTCAAGACAGGACAGAAGCGGTACAGACCCTATGGTCCCGAATTCACAGACAAGGTTCCTGATCGGATATCAGAGACAGATATGGGAGGACTTTACAGCGGGCCTGCAATACTACGGCGAATATATGAGCGATTATTCAGAATATGCAAAAAACCTGCCTCCGGGATTTCCAAAGGAGAGAAAATTGCATGAGCTTGTAACGCTGAGACTGACGCAATTCATGATCCACCAGACTCTAAGACTTTCTTTTTTCTCTTTCTATAGTCCTTCAGATGGAGATTACATGCTTAATCCAGAGGTCAAATACAATTTTTCAGACCACATTTGGGGCGCAGCAGGAAGCAATATTTTTGGCGGCGGAGAAAAATGGAGCCAATTTGGGCAACTGGATAAAGATGATAACGTTTATATACAATTTAGGTATGAGTTTTAGCCGTATTGTTCTGATTTTTCTGGTCGTTCTGTTTCTTATTTCTCCTGCAACAGCGGAAAGACCAGTAGAAACGGTCTATTTCAGCGCCATCACCCTTTATCATCCTATTGTGATGTACCAGAAATACCAGCCGCTCATGAAATACCTTACAGAAAATACACCGTACAGGTTTGAACTTAAGCTGAGTCAGGACTATAGAGATATAATACGTTTCCTTAAGAACAACGATGTCCAGGTAGCGCTGCTCGGAGGGGTAACGTACCTTGAAGCAAAACAGCAGTTCAATCTCATCCCGATTCTTAAGCCTTTGGGACACGACGGCAAGCCCTTTTACAGCAGCGTATTCATCGCAAGGACGGATAAAAAGATAAATGGTTTTTCCGACCTGAAGGGCAAGTCCGTGGCTTTCGCGTCAAAGCTGTCTACCTCGGGCAATCTGGCCCCGCTTTACTACCTGTACTCCAGGGGGATGAAACTCGGGGACTTCAGCAGGTACACGAATCTGAAGTACCACGACTCAGTTGCGCGGGAGGTGCTGAGGGGCAATTACGATGCCGGTGCGGTCATAGACTCCGTGGCCGACAGGTTCAAAAGCAGGGGGCTCAGGGTTATAGCGGTCACCGATCCGATTCCCGGGCTGCCGATTGTAGTGCGGGCGGATACTCCATCCAGCCTTATAACGGCCATAAAGAAGGCGCTTCTCTCCCTGGACTACCGTAATCCTGAACACCGCCGGATCATGGAACAGTGGGATGAAGAGTTCAGGTACGGGTTTGCGGAAGCGAAGGATTCGGATTACGACTCCGTGCGCAAAATGATCAAATATCTCCGCAAGAAAGGTATCATGATACCGTGAGGACTGTGGGCCAAAAGTTGAAAGAGTTGGTGTTTAGTCTCCAGGGCAAATTTATAATAGTCACTTCGCTCTGCATTTTCATATTCGCTATAGCCGGGAGTTTTGCAATCCTGTCGCGAGAGGAAAGGCTGTACAAGCAGGACATCATCAACCAGGGAAACGTCCTGTCGGAGATCAGCCGGCTCACGCTCACCAACGTAATGGTCTATAACGAACTCGGCATAATGGACTATCAGGACCTCATAGACTACCTCGACTATTTCATCGTGAACCTGATGGAGCGGGACAAGAGGATACGGTACGTCGAGGTTATTGACAAAGAAGGAAAGGTCATCGCCCAGAGCAGTACCGATGAATTCGATTATGGGACGCTATGCGGATCCAGGGACATGCTCAGGTCGGTTGAAACCCTGCAAACTCTCGTTACTGAGGCGATTTGCCAGGGCAAGCCTGTCATCAATATAGCCACTCCCTTGAATATCAGCACCAAGAAATGGGGCGGTCTGAAGATAGTCCTATCCTCAAAAGAAGTTGAGGATTCAATACGCTCCTTGCAGAGGGAGATCATTTATCTCACGCTTCTCTTTTCAGTTGTCTCGCTCGGCATCATCAGCATAGGCGCAAAAGTGCTCTCCAGGCCGGTTGTAAAACTATCACAAATAATGGACGGCATATCAAGCCACGGCGACCTTGAACAGCAGCCTATAGAACTCAAGGACAGAAGAGACGAAATCGGCAAGCTCCAGAAGAGTTTCCTCTGGATGATACAGCGGCTCAGGGATGCGGACAGGGAGCACAAAAAGACCATCGAGATGCTCAGCCGAACCGAAAAGATGGTCTCTATCGGCACGCTGGCATCCGGTGTAGCCCATGAGATCAACAACCCTCTCGGGGGCATTACGGTCTGTTTCAAGAACCTGATGCGGCCGGGAATGGACGATGCGACGAAGCAGGAACATATAGAAGTAATTGACGAAAGCCTTGACAGGATAAAGAACATTGTTGAACAACTGCTCAACTTTTCCAGGATGGCCGTTACCGAAAAGTCGCCTGTTGATCTTAACGGTCTTATAACCCGGCAGCTTCTTTTGTTAAAGTACTATATATCCGCGAAGAAGATTGAGGTGGTGAATGACCTCTCTGAAAAATTGTCCAGAATTGCTCTGGATGAGAATAAGATGGGACAGGTGGTCATGAATATTATGATAAACGCCATACAGGCAATGGAGAACGGCGGAGTGATGACGATAAGGACTGTGCTGGACAACGGCTTTTGTGAGGTCCACATTGAAGATACGGGTAAAGGCATACCCGCGGATATCATGAATAATATCTTCGACCCGTTTTTTACGACAAAGTGCGTGGGGGAAGGCACAGGGCTCGGCCTTTCAGTTAGCAAGGGGATAGTTGAGCAGCACGGGGGTATAATAGCGGTGGAGAGTACGGTAAATGTCGGGACTAAATTCAGGATAAGGCTGCCTGTTGCATAGGAGACCATGAATAAAATACTCATTATAGAAGACGAACGCTCTTTGCGCTTCGGCCTGTCCCATGCCCTTAAGGCCGTGGGCTATGAAGTCAAGTCTGCCTCCAATGGGGCGGAAGGACTTAAACTTCATGAAAAAGAGAGTTTCGACGCCGTGGTGACAGACCTTAGACTACCCGATACCGACGGCATTGAAATATTAAAAGCTATCAGAAATATCTCCCAGGACACCGGTGTAATAGTAATGACTGCTTTTGCAGAGATAAAGACGGCGGTTGAGGCCATGAGAGAAGGGGCTTATGACTATATATCCAAACCGTTTGATCCGGATGAACTGCTTATGGTTATAGACAGATTTATCAAACACAGGGACCTTGAAAGTGAAAATGTCTTACTGAAGGAAAAGGTAAGAGAGTGCCGACAATTCGAGGAGATAGTCGGCGCCAGTCCACCCATGCAGCAGATATTTGATAAAATCAGCGTTGTCGCAAAAACCGATTCCGTAGTGATTATATATGGTGAAAGCGGCACGGGCAAAGAATTGGTCGCAAACGCCATCCATAACCTGAGTCCGAGGAGGGACAAGGCGTTTATTAAAATAAACTGCGCTGCAATACCGGATACGCTGCTTGAATCGGAGTTGTTCGGTTATGAAAAGGGCGCGTTCACCGGCGCTGTGCAGAGGAGGAAAGGAAAATTTGAGGCCGCGGACGGAGGAACTATCTTTTTGGATGAAATAGGAGACATGCCGCTTGCCCTGCAATCCAAGCTGTTAAGGGTCGTTGAAAACCAGACCTTTGAGCGCCTCGGGGGAAACGAGTCGCTGACCGTGAATGTTCGGACCATCTTTGCAACAGGCAGGGACCTTAAAGAGGAGGTAGCAGCCGGCAGGTTCAGGAAAGACCTCTTTTACAGACTCAATGTCCTGCCCATTACCATACCGCCTTTACGGGAGAGGAAAGAAGATATCCAACTGCTCATTAACCATTTTCTGAGCGTTTTCGGCAAAAAGATCGGGAAGACTGATTTTGTCATCACGCCTGCCGCCATGGATATTTTATCGACCCATGATTATCCGGGCAATGTTAGAGAGTTAAAGCATGCTATGGAAATGGCCGTTACTTTTTGCAAAGGAAATATTATTGAACCCTCTTGCCTGCCCGTAGAAATAAGGGGCATAATGGTTTGTCCCGGGTCGCAGATAACAGTCCAGGAAGGTCTTCCCGTAACAGAGAAGGTGAAGGCATTTGAGCGGGACTTGATAGCGCGGGCACTTGAGGAAACCGGGGGCAGGAAAAAAGAGACCGCAAAGAAGCTTGGCATCAGCAGGGGGACCCTGTGGAGAAAACTGAAGGAACACGGCTTCCCGGTGGTGGATGCGGATATGGCAGAAGAATAACGGCAAGTTCAAAACTTAAGACACTATTGCAGGCTGCAGTTCCATCTTTGAGACCTAAAAACTATCAATAACATATTCCCCCCTTGATTTATAAGATAATTAATTTTGGCATTGATATTGCTATTTATCGTTTGTGATCGCCTTGTGTCTGAAACAAGAAAGACTTTCCCCCCCAGCGGATAGGGGCTTCCCTTTTTTTCAAGCCCCTATCCGCTCTTCATCGGAATAACCATAATGAGGGAAACAAGCATATCGGCTGCAGACTTCGACTTTGAGAAACTTCTTGAGGAATCGGTGAGGATACATGGGCATCTATGTCCCGGCCAAGTGCTCGGGGTGAGGATGTCCATACTCGGGCTCAGGAGCATAGAAATTGGAGATCCCAGGGGCAAGGACAGAAAAAGCATTATCGTTTTCGTAGAGATGGACAGGTGCGCCACGGATGCCGTCCAGTCTGTGACTGGATGCAGTCTTGGACATAGGACGATGAAGTTCATGGACTACGGCAAAATGGCCGCCTCGTTTGTAAACCTAAAGACAGGCAAGGCTGTGAGAATCATCGCAAAAGAAGAGTCACGGCAGAAGGCAAAAGAGCTTTTCCCTGAGATTGGGAACAAGTATGAGGCGCAGCTTGAGGCATACAAGATTATGGCCGATAAAGAACTCTTCGATGTTATGGAAGTTCATGTGAAGGTAAGGCCTGAAGACATGCCGGGAAGACCTCTACGGAGGATCCAATGCGATTCCTGTGGCGAATACATACAGGATTTGCGGGAGGTTGAAAGAAACGGGAAAGTTTTGTGCAGACCCTGTGCAGATTCCGGATATTATGAGCCTGTAGGTCAGGCTATTTTTTGATATGCGTTATGCAGATATACCATAACGAATGAGTAACGATGATGGAGATTAAGTCAAAGCTTTGGATCGAGTCAGAAGGGAAGCCTGTCTTCGGACGTGGAAGAAGGTTTTTACTTGAGGCAATTGATAAACACGGTTCAATCAACCAGGCTGCAAAGGAAATAAGTATCTCGTACAGGAAGGCCTGGGGCTATATCAAGGCAATGGAAGAGAGGCTCGGAATCAAACTGGTTGAACGCAAAATCGGAGGCAGATACGGCGGCGGGGCTATTCTTACAGAAGAGGCAAGGGAGTTCCTCAGAAAATATGAATTGATGGAAGAAGGGATAAAAGAGATTGTCGATGAAAAGTTTAAAAAAATATTCGGCTAAATGACAGGAGAGGTTTGCTATGTGTGACATCCAGGATAATGACGGGAAAAACAGGATGAATGGAAAGACTATCCCTGTAAACAATGCTGTTGGGATGGTACTGGCGCATGACATAACTGAGATAAGGGAAAAGGAGTTCAAAGGCAGGGCATTTAAAAAGGGGCATGTTATTAAGAAAGAGGACGTCTGCCATCTCCAGAGGCTTGGCAAAGAAAACCTCTTTGTGCTGAATATTGCCGGGGACGAAATGCACGAAGACGATGCCGCTCATGCCCTAGCCGGCGCTCTTATGGGAAAGGGCGTTGCGGTAAAGGGAGTGCCCCGGGAGGGCAAGATAGATATTATTGCAGAAACAGACGGGCTTCTCAAAATAGACAAAGATGCGCTTCTTGAATTCAACATGCTCGGTGAGGTTATGTGCGCCACGCTCCATAACAATAGTGTTGTAAGAAAAGGGCAAACAGTTGCGGGCACAAGGGCAATCCCCCTCATCGTCAAAAAAGATATAGTGCAGGCCGCTGTCAGGATAGGGGAAAATTCCCGCAGCATTATCCAGGTGAGAGAAATCAGGAAGCCAAAGGCAGGGGTTGTCATAACAGGCAATGAGGTATATTACGGCAAAGTAAAAGACGCCTTTGCCCCTGTCATAACGGATAAGATTAAAGCAGTCGGCGGTGAAATTGTCGGCATATATTACGCGCCTGATGACGAAAAGATCATTGAAGACAGGCTATTGGAGTTGATTGAAGCCGGCGCGGATTTGCTTATTACTACCGGCGGGATGTCTGTTGATCCCGATGATGTAACAAGGTTTGCGATAAGGAATATCGGAGCGGGTGATATCACTTACGGCTCAGCAATGCTCCCCGGAGCTATGTTTCTTGTGGCATATGTTAGCGCGGAAGCCAACAGTAGGTGCTTAAGCACGCGGAAGCCCGGAAGTACGGAAGAAAGAGAGATTGGCAGTGCAACAGTGATGAAGTCTGTAAGTTTGGAAGAAATAAATATCCAAAATGTAACTTCCGGACTTCCGAGCTTCCGAACTTCCGAGCCTATTCCCATTTTGGGAATCCCTGCCTGTGGCATGTATGCAAAGACAACGATCTTTGACTTGGTGCTTCCCAGGGTGCTTGCAGGTGAGAAGATAGGGAGAAGGGAACTGGCAGAACTCGGCCATGGAGGCCTGTGTATGAAATGCGAGGAATGCAGATATCCGGTGTGCCCTTTTGGGAAATAGATAAACCGAGGATTATGCATGATACTCAGGGACAAATTCGAGCGGGTAATAGATTATTTGCGCATCTCGATCACCGATAGGTGCAATCTAAGATGTGTCTACTGCATGCCTAAAAGCGGCGTGAAGCTCTTTGGGCACAGGGAGATACTCACCTATGAGGAGATTGTACGGATTGCTGGCATTGCCGCTGCCCTCGGCGTAAAAAAGATACGGATTACCGGCGGAGAGCCCCTTACACGAAAGAACATCTCGTTTCTTATCTCATCCCTTAAAACGATTAACGGAATAGAGGATATCAGTCTGACGACCAACGGCATACTCCTTGAAAAGTTGGCTGGAGAACTCGCGGACTCGGGACTTGACAGGGTCAATATCAGCCTCGACACGCTCAGGCCGGACAGGTACAGGGAAATCACCCGCGGCGGAGATATAGTTAACGTGCTGAAGGGCATAGATGCGGCTGAACAAGCGGGGTTGCTACCGATAAAGATCAATATGGTGCCGGTCAGGCATCTTAACGACGACGAAATAGCCGATTTCGCGCGTATGACCCTCACTACTCCACGGCATGTCAGGTTCATAGAATTCATGCCTATCGGATCAAGGGACCTCTGGAACTATGAGAGATGCATTTCTACGGATGAGCTCAAAAGGACCGTTGAAAAGATAGGACCGCTTGTCCCCGTGCGTATTCGAAAAATGGGGCCGGCGAGGTATTTTAGGTTTGACGGCGTCCCCGGAGTGATAGGATTTATCAGTGCGTTGACCCATCATTTTTGCGGCGATTGCAATCGCCTTCGCCTCACCGCGGATGGGAGGCTCAGACCCTGTCTTTTTTCGGAAACGGAGATAGACCTGAAGCTGGCGCTCAGGAATCGGTCGTCAGACAAAGAGATCGAGCGTCTCCTCAGGCTCTCCATTGAGGTCAAACCCGAGGGTCACAATATCGGTCAGCGCAATGATCTGTCCTCTCTCAGAAACATGTCGAGGATCGGGGGCTGAAGGAGCAGTAAAGAGGGGAATTTCAGGAGAAAAAAATAGTTAAAAGGAGGTTGTTATGTTTGGTCTCGGATTGCCGGAAATGATGGTTGTGCTTGTTATTGCCCTTGTGTTCTTTGGCCCCGCCAAACTGCCGTCGCTCGGGAAAAGCCTGGGGGAGTCCATAAGGGGATTTAAAAAGGCTCTCGACGAAGAGCCGAAAAAGGAACAGGACAAAATAGAGATGTGATTTGACAATTTTTATTGCTCAAAAATAACACTACGGGCTCTCTGAATATTGTATAGTGTAATGAAGATTAAAACTCTCTAGAGGCTGCCATGCCAAGAATGATGTCTCTGAAATTCTTGAGAGTACTTTTGCCGAAGGCAGTCAGGCCAAGTCTGAGAAAAGAAAGAAAAAGACTTGTGGTGGTAGTTTTATTGCTCAAAAATAATACCTCGCCCTTAAGTCCAGCCTGTAGTCGTTCTGTTTTTCTCCGAATTCACTGGGCCGCTCGCCGGCGATAAATGAAGCCTTCAGCCTAAGCTCAAGATTTGTAATTGCTGTATATAGCAGTTCAGGAGACAATGAAAAGCTTCTATCATTCAGGTCCAAAATCCCTGTAATTGACGGCGTAAAATAGAGTATATCAAAGGGCTCTTTTTGGCTGATACGCAGGTAGAGGTAGTCTCTCATGGGGTTTATCCTGCCATAATTCCCTTCAGTTATGGCCGATGCCCTTTTCAGCAGGGTATCATTGCCCGATGAGAGATAGGTCCCATATCCTTTATTTATAAATGAAAAATAATCTCTCATCTCTTCGGCGGTAAAACCTGTTCCATTGTAATAGTACTCAAAGATATAAGTAGTATCACGCTCCGTAAGATACCTGGTCCCTATCAGATAGCTTTTTGCGTCGTATTTTTTCTCAAAACTGTTCCCATTGCTGTCGCTAAATCTCATTTTAAAATCATTAATGAATGCGAACTCGCCATGTATCTCAAAGTTCGCAGTTAAATTTCTCGAGAAGTCCATGCCGTATCTCGTTGTCTTGCTTCCACCTGCAAAGATGATGAAATCAATGTCTGTGTCATAAAGCAGAAGATAGAGCTTCCCGGCGAAATTCAGCCTGTTGATGTCTCCAAACGTATCATTTACATGCTCATAAACGGGGACTATAACAGGTGTGAAGGATAAAGTTTTTAACGGCCCGTCAAAACTTTTAATATAGTCCGCGGATGCAACGATAAAGCCTTCAAGGTTGAGGTCGGGTTCGTCAGGGTCTTTCGGCCTGTCAACAAAGGCCACAGGGTTCCATGCATAGCCCTTGCCCCACCTTAGGGTTCTTTTGCCCATGTCGATAGTCAGTGACGATGAAGGCTTCAATGACAGAAACCCTTCGTAAATTGTTGTCTGGTGGTCGCTGCCGAGATATGATTCCTTGTAAACCGTATTAGTTCGAAAAAAAAGGCGCGCGATGCCTTTTTCCAGACTACCTTCCAGTTGGAGAGTGGCGTTATACTCTTCAAGTGCTGTTCCCTCATCACGATTGTAGAATTTGAGCTTATAGAGCGCTGCATTCTTGTCCAGTCCCAAAAGGACAGGTCTCAATTCGGCATAGCCGCCGATATGATAAGGTTTCTTTTCTGTCTCGGAGATGTCAAAGGTATATTCCTCTGCCCTTGCGGGACCGGAAAGGCAGAGGAGCAGGGATACGGTAAAAAAAATAAAGAATAATATCGTTCTATCGTAACTAACTGGCAAGCCGCGTTGCATATATGCCGTTATGCCGTAGATATTTCGCATGCTCCATGCCTTGTTCCGTCATTTGTCATCTTAGCGATTCAATATTAGGCATGAAGGTCAGGGTAAACACCTCATCCTTCAGCTCTCTCTTCCTGATCTTTGCGAATATCATCACTGACTTATAGCCTTTATACAGCGGGCTGTCCGTCTCTATGACCGAAGGTCTCACAATGCCGCCTCCAAAATCTTTAACTTCCGCAAAGTACAGCGTCTTTATCAGCATATGCGCCTCTGTCAGGCACTCTATTTTTGCAGGAAGTTTTTTATTCTTGTCCGCCCATAACCTCAGCCTGTCATAAGCCACCGTCTTTGTCTTTGCCTTGAGATGAAGAAGATATTCGCTGCCTTTTTCCTCTACTTTTTCAACATCGTACTCTGCCGCATAATCCAGATTTAAAATATCTGCATTATTAAAGACCCCTCCTATGACGGACTGAAGGCTCGTTATGCGGATAGGTTTTCCCACATTGGGGATGTAAAGCCACATATTGTCTCCGAGGCGCAGGGTGCTCCGCCCTTTTTCACTGGCCGGCGCGAGAAAGAGAGCGGCCAACTTATCTTCTCCTTTTTTGACGGTAAAGAGGGTGTATTCCTTCTTCCTGCCGTCAGGCTCTATGTTTATGAGCTTCCGGTAAGATTCATAGGTTTCAGGGTTCAGGTTCCTGTCCACCTGTTTAAGCAGCGCTGTTCCGTCTATGGCATAGACAGGAACGGCGCATAGCAACGATATTAAAACAAGCGCGATTCTAATCATTTTAATCTCCTATACGTGTCTCAGCGCCTTGATGGGCTCCATGCGCGACGCCTTGAATGCGGGCTGGAGACTGGCGATTACAGAGACGATTATTACGGTTACAGATATGGCGATAATGTCGGCAGGGTTTACATTTGCCTGGAGGATTAATCCCTGCTGCTGCCCGAAATTGAAGGTTATTTTTGAAAGATTGAGGATGAAGATGATGACAATCCCCGCGATGTTGCCTATTATTGCCCCAACGATGCCGAGGCAGAACCCCTCAATCACAAACATGTTCAAAATCTTCGCCGGCAGCGTGCCGATGGCTGCGATTGTCCCGATCTCCCTTATCCTTTCATACACCGCCATGATCATCACATTCATGATGCTGATGAGAACAATGGCGATCAGCATCAGCTTGATGAAGAAGGTCATCACATCTATCATACGGGCTATGTTGTAAAAGGGGGTGAGCTTTTCCCATGTATGGACCTCAAAGATTGGCTTGCCCTCTTTGCCCGGCTCTTTTGAAAGCAAGCCGGCCAGTTTTTTACTGAAGGCATTGAGCTTTCCGAAATCCTTCAGCCTGATGGCGACCTCGCTTATTTCCATCCCTTCCATCCTCAGGACTTCCATTGCATCTTCCATGTGGACATAGCCGTCCCTGCCGCCGGGCCCCGTTGCGCTTTCAAGCACGCCCGCCACAACGAACTGCTTTCCATTGACAGAGCCGTCCTTATTGGTAGCAACGACCACTATCGTATCGCCGACCTTCACTTTCATGCCTTTAGCCAGAAGTTCCGGTATCCAGATCCCTCCCTTATCTAGGACCTTTTTGCCATCTATTACCCTGGAGGCGAGGAGCGGGACGGTTTTCAATTCCTTTTCGGGATAGATGCCGTTCAGCCTTATGTTAGTGGTCTCCATAAAATTGCTGAACATGCCGCCGAATTTTATTCGCGGAGAGTATGCCATAATTTCAAGCTCTTTATCGAGGACATTTTCAAGACGCGTTACGGCCCCCGGGTTCAGATTCAGGTTCAGAGGAAGGTTTTCTATGGACGCGACATAACCTTTCTTGTGCACCTGCATGTGTCCGAGCATGGAGTCCGTTATCGAGCCTACCATCATGTTTTTGAATGAGCCCGAAACAGAGATGAACACAAGGACAAATACAACTCCGACCGTTATTAACGAAGCCGTAAGCAATGTCCTTCTTTTATATCGCAGGAGATTTCTTATCGCTATTTTAAAGAGATTACCCATTGCCTTTGCCTCCTCTGACCTGTCTGCCCGTCAACTCACCGTCTTCAAGCGTGTAAAGTATTTCCGCCTCTCCGACTATCTTCTGGTCATGGGTCGAGAATATGAATGTGGTCTTAAACTCATCCCGCATCTTTTTCATAAGTTCGATGACCATGTAGGCAGTTTTGTGGTCCAGGTTCGCTGTCGGCTCATCGGCAAGCACAAGCTTGGGATTTGTCACCAATGCCCTCGCAACTGCAACCCTCTGCTTCTGTCCCCCGGATATCTGGTCGGGATATTTGTCCTTCTGCTCGATCATACCCACGGCCTCCAGAAGGGCGGTGACTCTCTTTTTCCTTTCGGATGCCGGCGCGCTCTGCACCATGAGGAGAGGGTATTCTATATTTTCATAAACAGTGAGGATAGGGAGCAGGTTGAAGTCCTGGAAGATGAACCCGATGTTGGCCCCTCTGAAGGACGCGCTTTGTTTCCGGTCAAGATGCAATACATCGGTAGCTGACACCGTCAGTTTTCCCACTGTGGGCTTGTCAAGACAGCCTATGAGGTTTAAAAGGGTAGTCTTTCCGCTTCCAGACGGCCCTACAAATGAAACAAAAGAAGCGGGTTCAATTTCAAAGCTCAGTCCCTTTAATGCCTTGACTGTTATCTCACCTGCCTGATAATCCTTTTGAACATTTTCGGCTATGATTAATGGCATAAACGCCTCCTTGAATCGGGACTTGTCTTTCTAAATCAAGTATAGCAGTATATTATGGAGATCTCGACAAATGGGAGACGGACCCGTTATTATATTTCGGTGCTGCTCGTTTATAGGAGTGCGGAGTATCGCCAGATTAACGCTTCTCCCTTAACGAGTTGCACCACCTGCATCCACTTCCTGTGTTTCAGATGGGACCAGTTGCTCAATCTTCCAGGTCTCCTTCGACGACTTCACCGCCATCCAGGGAGTGCCACTTGTATCTACCACCTGTGTTTCAGATGGAATTATCCTGGGTTTAGATGGCGACGCAATAAAGTGAGACCCGCTGGTATCCGTTTCCTGCGTTTCAGACGGGGTCAACTGTTCGATCCCCAAATCAGCAGCATGTGCCGCCACCGGCACCATTGCCGCCACAAACAATACAACCATTACTTTTATAAGCAAGTTCTCAAATCTTTTCATGATGTTTCACCTCCTTCTATCTTCTATTTTTGGTTCGTCTCCCATTATTCGAGACCGTCTTATTATTTAAACGATGCGTTTTCATTTTTGTTCCGATATTTGCCGGTAATATTTACTTTGCAATGCTCATTAAAAAAGAATTAACGAAAGCGCTGCGCCGGCGAGAACGACGTAGAGGATATCAATTTTCTTCACAAGCGCTATCAATGCCGCGCATGCCAGAAGCAGCCTAGCGGTGTCCCACGGGACAGCAACCCCGAACTTGATGACGACAAAAAGAAGCAGTCCGACAAAGGAGGCGAGTATGCCCTTTACGGCCCCATTAAATAGCTCCGACGTTTTCATACGCTCAAAAACAGGTGCGGCAAAAGCGAGAATAAGAAGAGAGGGTGTGAACACGGCGATGGTGGAAACCACGGCGCCAGTCATACCGTAAAGCAGGTATCCTACAAAGGTCGCCGTGATCACAATGGGGCCGGGAGTAATCTGTCCAAGCGCTATACCGTCCATTAATGACTTGCCGTCCATCCATCCCCTGAGGGTCACGACCTCGTGGAACATAAGCGGCACCGATGCAAAGCCCCCGCCGAAGGCAAAAAGGTCAACCTTGAGCATCGTAAACGCCAGGAGCGCCAATCCACGGTGGATAAAAAAAAGGATGAAAAGGGCCGCAGCAAAGGCAATCGTCAGAAAAACGGTACTTTTCGCAGGGCTTTTCACTTTACTCGTTTCAACGGCAATGGCTGGAAAGGGAGTTTTGTTCCGGAAAAACAGGGCGCCGGACGCCGCCGAAGCGGCAATAACGGCAAAAGGGTTTACACCGGCCAGGAGGAGTCCCGATGAAGCGAGTACAATAAATACATCACGCATGCTTTTTATCCCTCTCCGTCCGAAAGAATATGCTGCATGCGCGACAATGGCGACGACGATTACCTGCAATCCGTTAAAGAGCGAAGTGACCAGGGACAGTGAGCGGTGCTCCATGTACACTGCCGAAAAAACAAGCATCAGGAGAAAAGCGGGAAGGCCGAATCCGGTATAGGCCAGAAGAGCGCCGGTCAGCCCCCTGGTTTTCAGCCCCACATAGGCCGCCATCTGCATGGCGGTCGCGCCGGGAATGGACTGGCAGAGCACTATTCCGTCATTGAATGTCGCTTCATCGAGCCATCGTTTGCGCGTCACCGAAAGCTCTTTAATATGCGCGATCATGGCAGGACCACCGAACGCTGTCAGGCCAAGCCTGAGAAATGAGTAAAAAAGATTTACAGCCGAGGGCCCCCGGTTTCCACTCAGTTCCATTTACCGGCTCAGAAGTACTGGATAATATAACGTATGGCCAGAGAGACAATGACAATGCTGAGCATTACCTTTATAAACTTCTGCGGGATGAACTTCTGGGCCCTTGCACCGAGATACATGCCGATAAAACCTCCGATACCGAAGAGGATGCCGAGCGGCCAGTCAGGCATTGCGGATATTCCACCGGCAGCCGGGATGACACTAAAAAATACACCGCCGGCAACAGAGGTAATGAATGTTCCCATTAAGGCAGCGCCCGCTATCGTATAGACAGGCAGATGGAAAACGGCCACGCAAAAAGGCGCAATGATGGAGCCTCCACCGATGCCGTAGGCGCCTCCGATGATGCCGACAACGACTGCAAGGGAAAACATACCGAGTGTGCTGAATGAAAAACGCTCGCCCCAAAATTCATACTCGATTTTCTTCAGGTCTATCGAGATTGTTTTTACTACTGCATCTGCGGGGATTCCTGCGGCAAGCCTGGCACTCTGAGCTTTCTTTATTTCGTCGGCCTTCGCCTTAAATCTCTCATCCAGTGATTTAGCGCCTGCGGTCTTTGCCTTTGGCTTCCACAGAAGGTCCTTGACAAGCCGAATACCTATATACAGCAGCACCAGCCCGACAAAGAATTTGAACGCCTTCGGGTCGGGGAGGTAGAGCACTCTAATATAATAGCCGAGGAAAACGCCCGGGAGCGTACCGGCGACCACCACCCATGTAAGAGGCCACGCCATGCGGCCTTCCTTGATAAACCGATAGACGCCGCTCGGAATCGCCACAACGTTAAAAACATGATTTGTGCCGCTTACGGAAGGGGCCGTGTAGTTCAGCACGCTCATCTGGAAAGGCAGCAGGAGAAAAGCGCCGGAAATGCCGCCCATCGAAGTGAAAAAGGAAATTACCATCGCCGTCAGCGGAGGTAACAGTATATTAGTTTTTACCCCTGAAACCGGAAAAAGTATGGTTAAAAAGTCCATCCAGTACACCTCCAATAATTTTAAAGATGCATCCGGCCTGTTTGTGCAGGCCGGATGATGGTATCCGTTGAATGAGTGTTACTTGATACTTATCGCTTTTGTCGTTTTGTAGAGCACATAGCTGTCTTTGCCGATAGTCCCTACTTCCGGACCGTACTGGAACCTGAGTTCGACATTGACATCGAGGTTCTTCGTATTGTCCGGAAATTTAATGTCATAGGTCTCCACCTTTGTCTGGAGAGGCTGAAAGGTATTTTCTTCGAGAAAGCCCAGTTTATTTGCAGGGCCGTAAACCATCTGGTCGCCCTCATTACGGCTATCGCCTGCATGGAGCATGTATATTTTTTCAGATTTGAAAGCCTCTTTGCCATCTTTTGTCTTTGCGGTCACATCCAGGACCACTCTTTTGGGAGATGGTCAGCCGTCGGGTATTCTATGGCCTGCGTTATTCGTTATCTTAACGACAACTTTAGCAGAAGGCGGCAATTTAGGCAGTTCGATGGCTTTATACCCCTTCTTCGCATCAACCTCCACGGCAAGCGCCCTTTTCACCATGTCAGGGTCGCCATAATTGCGGTCTCTGAAGCTGAACATGGCGTGTCCGTCTACTTCCTTCATATGACATTCCTGACAGGTCTTGTCTCCGCCATTCGGCAGATAGGCATTCAAATAACTGCCGAAGAGGGTAGAGCACTGGGTAGTTGCCGGTCTGTCAATAAGAGGCCCCTGGTGACATTGTCCGCACATAACTGAGGCGGTCATCGTAGCGCTCTTCTTGCGGTTCTTGTATATCTTATCCATATGCGTGCCGTCTTTTGTGCCGTAGACGGTATCTTTTTCAGGTTTTCCGTCACGCCACTGGTGAGTAACAGCCATTTTATTGTGGCAGACAAGACAGTTGATGTTGATCTTGGCAAGAGTCGCCCTGTCGTTTTTCATGTATGCCTCCGCGATCTGAGCGGCAACCTCATCAGTAGCGTCCTCTATCTGTGGCAGGTGGCACTTGAAACAGGTCGTTGTCCAGTGGGACACGGTGACGTCCTTCGCCTCTTTTACCCCGGAGTGCTTAAACGACATCCAGTTCTTTATAGCGCCCTGCACACCTCCAACAGTGCGCCCGCTTCCGATAAGAGAGCGTGAATGTATGGACTTTTCCCATTCCTCAAAGATTTTTGCATGACACTGTTTGCAGGAGCTTACATCGTACATAGCTGCAAGCTCATCAACGGTTTTTGCCTTTTTGACCTCAGATTGTGCGGCAAAGGCCGTCAGCGCTACGGATATGAAAGCCAGGATCAAAAATAGCCTTAACAGCTTCATTAATATTACCTCCTCTTTTTTAAAAATATTTTCTCAGTAAACACCTCAATTCCCTGTTACGTTCTTATAGACATCACTCTCCTTTCCTCCTCTCATTGTTTTCACGGTCCTGCTCACCATGCACACCCAAGCCGCCTTTCTGAAACTCGTTTTTAATTATTTCGTAAAATTGCCTCTTCTGTTCAGGCGTCAGAATTTCTTTTTCCTGAAGGATATGATTTACCACCTCTTTCTCCAGATCAGTCTGAAGGCTTGCAATTTCCCTTGTCTTGTCTTCTATCGTTTTCATATCAGGGTTTGAGGAAAAGATCATGTCATTCAACTGCAGTCTTTTCCCCCTAAGCTCCTGCCTGATACGGGCGACTTTCGGTAGAAATTCCTGTCTAATCTTTTCGACCTTCTGTTTCTGCTCGTCACTCAGAGAGACCATGTCAAGATATCCCCTGACCGGTTTGGGCTTGGCTATCAGCAAGTTGTTGACCAGAAGTCCAACAGACAGGAGCGCCACGACCGCCAAAAGCAAAGCTAAAGGGTTCTTCATCTCCCTGCTCCTTTGATTGAACTTATGTAAAGATCAGAGAAGGATTCCGGGGGGAAATCTCCAAAATCTCTGAGATATTCATGGCGGATTGTTTCAATAGTTGCCGGGGGCCTTAACTCGGTTATTCCGAGCAGCAAAACCATGAGTATTCCGAAGCCGGCAAGGGCAGGTTTCAGGAAATGTCGTTTGTAACGTGACCTCAAATCTGCTGTTGCGGAACTGACTGCTTTGTGTGTAAAAAACGGCGAAATATCTTCGTTCTCTATCCCATCCATGAGGGAAGAGATCAGAAGGAGGCCTTTCCTCTCAGCAGAGCATGCCGGGCAAGACGCGAGGTGTTTCTCTATAAGCTCCCGGTCCTTGAATGAAAGTTCATCATCGAGGTAAGCAGAGAGTTTTTTCCTGGTATGATTGCAGTCCATCTTAATTACTTAAACACGGATTCCGGGAAAAACCTTCGGGCCGGAGGCAAAATAAAATTAAAGATAAGGGAGGAGTGCTTTTTTGAGGTTCTGGCGGGCTCTCTGGATCAGGGACTCAACGGCAGAGACGGAACAGCCCATGATATGACTTATCTCTTCGTAGGAAAAGCCCGCATACTTTTGGAGGAGCAGCGCTGTTCTTTGCTTTTCAGGAAGACCTGCGATTGCTTTCCGAAGAATATCGCCGAGTTCTTTGTTATCGAACCTTTTTCCAGGAGAGTATACGTCAGGCGCAACCGCAACAAACCCCGCCTCATTGAGTTCGAATATGTCAATAAACTGAGGTCTGTTTTTGTTTGTTCTTATCTCGTTTAAACAATAATTCGTGGCTATTTTGAAAAGCCATGTCTTGAACTTTGCCTTCGGCTTGTAATCCTTCGCGGCTTTGAACACCCTAAGAAAAACTTCCTGTGCGATATCTTCCGACATGGTTTTATCGCCGACAAATTTAGATACGAAACTCATGAGAGGTATCCGGTAGCGTTCCACAATTTCCCGGAACGCCGAAAGATCGCCTCTTGCGACTTCAACCATTATCTTTGATTCAAATTCTTCCATTGAGCCCATGTCGTTTTTAAAAACATCGTATTATTGCATAGTTACCTGCAGTTAGCAAATGCCGGGCGCTTGGCTGAGAGTTGCTGAAACTTTCATTTCCCTTCAAGGCGAAGGACATGATGAGCATTTCAACCTGGACCAACAAAACTAGTCCTGCCGACTGCTTTTATGCGCGTAAGGCTGAAAACATCCCGCTCAGAAAGAGCACTGCCATCCCGAGAATAAGATTGGTCTTAACCAGCCTCAGGGATAATTGCTGCAGTTTTGCAATAGAGTCGCCTGGAGCGGCTTCCGCCGTCATTTTACCGATTTTCGGAGTAAGGAACAGGCCCCTGTAGAAATGGACTCCTACCATAACCGATGCCGTCGAAACTTTTATAAACAATATCTGTGACTGAAAACTACCCATTTCAGAAAAACGGCCGGCAGACAAACTCATGAGAATACCGGTTACAAAAATAAGCATGATACTTAAATTCGCCAAAGGCGTAAAGCGCTTGCCCAGCTCGCCCATAAATTTGCCTGGCTGCTCAAGGTTTTTCCGGGCACCGGGAAGAGCAACAAATAGTATGAAGAAAATCCCGCCTATCCAGACGACTGTTGCCAATATGTGTACCCATACAGAGATGATTGATAATATTTCGCGCATTATAATACCTCCAATAGAAAAACGTTAGTTTATGGACAGACACTCTTCAGATTTTTGTGGGGAGACATAGCCTCCCCACTGTGTCTTTAACTACTTCTTCGTTTCTGTACAACCGCAACTGCATCCGCAACCGGCTGTCTTGGTCTCCTGTGCAGGCTTACCAAAGATCGCGATTTTCTTTACATCTTTCTTTGTATCCGACATTATCATTCACCTCCTTTCCCGGCTTTATCAGCCGACTTTAATTTACCGTCAATCGCTATAAGTTCCGATTTCAGCTTTCTTTCATGTCTCTTCAACTTTGCAAGCAACTCCTCCTTCCCTATCGTTTCTTTGTCTTCATAAGTTCCGCAGCCGCACCCCTTCCCGGGCTTCTCAAGCATCTCTCTCCTGCACATGTCGTCCTCCTTATAAGTTTATTAGCAAATACTTAATTGCAAAGCAAAAAAAATAATAACTGCTATTTTTGTTCGAGCGCCTTGATCTTTTCTTCCACCTGTCTCAACTCATCCTCAAGGCGTCTTTTATACTCCAAGAGGGCTTCCTTTGTCCCACCGGGCCGCTTTTTTTTGTTGTGATCGCAGCCGCAGTTGCACACCTTGCTAAGTCCCTGCTGATATCCGTCCAGTTTGTCTTTATTCAATGAATAATAAATATGATAGCCCTCCCGTTTATCGGTAACCAGACCGGCCTGCTTCAGCACGCGGAGATGCTGGGAAACCGCTGACTGGCTGATCCCCAACGCCTCAGCTATTGTGTTCACGGAAAGCGGTCCTCCCTTGAGCAGTTCAACGATTCTTATTCTGCTTTCCGTCGAAAGAACTTTAAACGACTCCGCCTCAATCTTCATTTAATCTCCTTAAGTTAATACTAATATAGTTATATACTTTCCAGTCCCCAAATGTCAACATTATAATGTCAAAAAATAAAGATAAGAGAGGAGCGCTTTCTTGAGATTCTGCCGTGCCTGTTGGATCAGGGACTCAACGGCAGAGACGGAACAACCCACAATATGACTGATCTCTTCGTAGGAAAAACCATTGTATTTCTGCAGCAAAAGGACGAGTTTTCGCCTATCGCCGATCTCTCACGTATTTCGGCGTGAATTTCTACATCTGTGCATCCTGCGTAAGCCTTATGAGTTCGACAAGGTTGAGCGTGTCCCCAATTCTGTATCTCCTTTCTATATATGTCTCAGCGTTTTTATAGTGCCCAAGAAGCTTGAAATTGAGGCCGTAGTTTGCCTTTCCAGAAACGAGCGGGAGAAACATATTGTTATTGATCAGCGCAATGATCTGTCGTCTCTCAGAAACATGTCGAGGATCGGTGGATGCAGGAGCTTACGCCGGCGTCAATGTTATTTGATCTCCCGCCTTAATTGTTCCACCGCTCAACACCCTGACGAATATCCCTTCCTTAGGCATTACACAGTCCCCCGCCTGGTAGTAAATGGCGCACCTGGTATGGCACTCCTTTCCGATCTGGCTCACCTCTACTTTGACACCATCCCCGATCATCAGCCGTGTCCCGACGGGCAGAGCAGGAAGATCGATCCCTTCAGTCGTAATGTTCTCCGCAAAATCTCCGGGCTTGACATCAAGCCCCATGTCCTGCATTTTTTTTACGCTCTCGATGGCGAGGAGGCTCACCTGTCTGTGCCACGAAGAAGACGCATGAGCATCTCCCTCTATCCCGTATTCGGTCTTGAGGGAAACCTCATTTACGGGTTTTTTCCTGACACCCTTCTTTTCACTGATATTGAGTGATACTATCTTTCCGATCATGTTATATCTCCTGGATTTTTTTAAATACAGCTGCAAACTAAGTGCCAGACTTTTTAAGATGCTTCGACCAAGGAATTACTCAAAGATATCGTGGCTGCAACCCTATGCAGGACCTCCGTCCTGGTGATTCTCCCAAGAGGCTTTGCTGTCTTGCCCCTGAACTTCTACGTACCTTTATGATTTATCAAAACTGCATTAAGTTCAATTTATTGAACATTATTATTATCCACGTTTAATTTATTGAACGTAATTTCAAGCTTTGAAGCAGGCTGAATCTTAAGTTTTAACTGATTTGTAAGGAAATTATTCTCTGGCATTTATATTGCTTATATCTATAGTCAATCTTTTTAGAGGGGGCGCGACATGCACGGAAAAGGCACAGCCTTTTTAATGATGATAGTCACTGCAATGGTTTCATTTTTAACATTTTCATATTCATACGTTGGAGCTGGAGAAAAACCAGCTGAGGTCCGAAAAGACGACATTCCAAAGTTTTTTGTTCCAAGCCCCCCCTCCTCCGAAAACTTTCCTTGTTCGAAGTGCCATCAATTCAGGGCTGCTGATAAGACCAAGCGCAAGCTCCAGGAATATCATACAACCGTCGAACTAAAGCATGCCGAGGAGCAGAGGTGGTGTTACGACTGCCATGAGGGCGACAAATTGAAATTGCAGAACGGCCAGTTGATAAACTTCGACAAGTCTTATTACCTCTGCGGACAGTGTCATGGGATTATTTTCAGGGATTGGAAAGCCGGCGTCCACGGCAAAAGGACCGGTTCATGGGACGGCGATAAACTCTATCGTCTCTGTGTGAACTGCCACGACCCCCACCAGCCGAAGTACAAGCCGCTCGAACCCAAGCAGCCGCCCAAAAAGCCTGCGGATATTAAATAAAGGGGTATGCCATGTCAAAAGAGATAAGAAAAAATCCGCTGGAAGCAAATCTACATAGAAGGACTTTCATGAAAGGAATAGCCGCTGGCCTGGCAGGCGCTGTCTTGCCAGTGAGCGCTGCGGACGCGTTTAACTGGGACTCCTTTTTACAGAAGCATTTCAAAGAGATGAGCGATGAAGAGATTAAGAGGGTCATCGAAAGGCTTGAAAAAGAGGCGTCTCTGGAATGGAAGAAGAATATTCATATTTCAGCAACAAAAGCACTGCCCAACGTTAAATTTGGCTATGGCCTCGATCTTTCCCGTTGTATAGGTTGCAGGAAATGCGTTTATGCCTGCGTAGAAGAGAACAACCAGTCCAGGATGCCCCAGGTACAGTGGATAACGGTCCTTCGTTTCAAAAAAGGCGAAAAGTGGACGGACCTCGAAAATTCCGAAAAATATTATAAACCGAAGGAAGTCCCTGAGAAGGACTTTTTCTATATGCCTGTCCAATGCCAGCAATGCGAGAATCCGCCGTGTGTAAAGGTATGCCCGACAAAGGCGACATGGAAGGAGCCTGACGGCATTGTCGTGGTGGATTACAACTGGTGCATAGGCTGCAGGTACTGCATGGCCGCCTGCCCTTACGGCGCAAGGCGTTTCAACTGGGCAAAGCCGAACATCCCGGAGAAGGAGCTGAACCCCGAGGCCCACTATCTTGGAAACCGGCCACGGTACAAGGGCGTGGTGGAGAAGTGCACCTTCTGCATCCAGCGGACAAGGGCCGGCAAGTATCCCGCGTGCGTAGAGGTCTGTCCGGTGGGCGCGCGGAAGTTTGGGAACCTCCTCGATCCGAAGAGCGAAATACGCTACCTTATCGAGAATAAGAGGGTCTTCAGGCTTAAAGAGGACTTGAATACTGAACCAAAATTTTACTATTTTTTTACGACGTAAGGGAGGGCCAATAAAGATCATGATAACAGTTCTTTTCAAAGCATTGGGGCGTACGGTGATCGGTGATGTGCGGTATTATGCGTGGCTGTCCTTTCTTATGGTCGTTATCGGTTTGGGTGTCAATGCATACATGCAGCAAATCGACAGGGGATTGATCATAACCGCCATGCGAGACCAGGTTTCGTGGGGATTCTACATTGCAAATTTCACTTTCCTTGTAGGAGTGGCCGCTGCTGCTGTTCTCCTGGTAATCCCGGCATATCTGTACCAGTTCAAGCCGATAAAGGAGATTGTGCTCTTCGGAGAAATCCTTGCGGTGACAGCGATCATCATGTGCATTCTCTTCATAATGGTAGACCTCGGGCAGCCGATGCGGGTATGGCACCTTTTGCCTGTTATAGGAATGATGAACTTTCCCTCCTCGCTGCTCGCATGGGATGTAATCGTCCTGAATGGCTACCTGCTTATAAATCTTCTGCTCGTCTTTTATGCCCTGGGCAGGTTCGTACAGGGGAAGGACTATAAATTATCGCTGGTGCTGCCCTTGATACTGCTCTCGATCCCCTGGGCGGTCAGCATTCATACTGTTACAGCTTTTCTTTACAACGGACTTCCTGCACGACCTTTCTGGAACGCCTCGATCCTCGCCCCGCGTTTCCTCGCCTCGGCCTTCTGTTCAGGCCCAGCTATCATGATTATCCTGCTGCAGGTTATACGGAGGGCCTCTAAAGTGGAAATAGACAACAAGGCCATATTCAAGATTGCAGAGCTGATCGCCTATACGATGGGAATCAACCTATTTCTCCTTGGCGCGGAAATATTCAAGGAGTTCTATTCCGGCAGCATACACAAGGCCCCTCTCGAATATCTCTATCTCGGCCTTCACGGCAAAGCGCTACTGGTCCCCTGGATGAGGACCGCCCTGGTTTTTAATATTACCGCTTTTGTTATCTTTCTGCTCCCCAAGATGCGCGAAAACTTCTACGCGCTTAACATTGGGGCAGTGCTGATAATTGCCGGCGTTTACATTGAAAAGGGCATGGGGTTGATAGTTCCAGGGTTCATCCCCGACTCCCTTGGCGAGATATATGAGTACTGGCCTTCTTCGCAGGAGATAATTATCACTGCGGGGATCTGGGCCTTCGGTGCCCTGTTTTATACACTTTTTGCAAAGTTTATTATACCGGTTTACACAGGTGAACTGAAGATTGGAAATCAATAAACAGACGCTAACCAATGAAGAAGGAGGGTGTACCATGACTGTTGAGATGAAAAGAAGAACATTTTTAAAAGTTACTGCTACTGCTGTAGCTGCCACCGCAGTTGTTTCCAGTTTCAAAGAGGCAGACGCCGCAGAGTGGAAAAAGCAGATAGGCAAATCAGGCTCGCAGCCTGATCCGGTGGACGAAGACGTGAAGATAATCAGGAGCGTGTGCCTCATGTGTCACGGTGGGTGCGGCATACAGGCA
>Ga0209211_10002803_pt1 | contig 29380 bp, 26 predicted proteins | sample RifGroA2_FD_183992 | JGI IMG/M metagenome (GOLD analysis project Ga0209211, IMG submission 183992) | Groundwater microbial communities from Rifle, Colorado, USA - Groundwater A2 (SPAdes) (version 2) | ecosystem: Environmental > Aquatic > Deep subsurface > Groundwater | place: Rifle, Colorado...
CGCACAAATTGACTAAATTCTAAAATAATTGTAGTATTAAAAGCGAACGAAGGGAGGGCCATGCTAATGGCCATAGTTCCGACCAGGGACGACTATGTACATGATGAGTGGGGAAACCCCCACAGGATTCCGCGAGAGAGTCCATGCGGGGAAAAACCCTACAGAGAGGAGGAAGGCGCCATGCCCATCACGACGCTGGGGCTTGCTCCCAAGGCGCCGGAGGTACCAACGCCGGAGAAGGCGGAGGAGAAGCCACATTGGATCGTGTACACGATCCTAACAGTGGTCATCCTCGCCGCCTTCGTGTTCGGTGTGTACAGTCTCATGACCCAGTAGGGTCAGACGTGTCGCGGAAGGAGGTGCAACATCGAGCGGGGAGAGCTGAAGCAGACGCTTCGGCCCCCGCTCTTCCTAGTTTTGGGATTGATTTTAATAATAATTTCTATTTGACAAAAAAATTTCTATAAATAATATTGAAAACAGGGGGTGCGTATGTCCTTTTTGTTCAACTTCCTTGGGGTTGAAGAGGAGGAACAACAACAAGCTGTATGGGAAAGGATCAAGGCAGCCTGGGCGGAAGATTGCCCGGGCAGTTCGGTCAACGGGCTGCAGTTCACAGCTCTGTTGACCGGGGTGGCAGTCCTCGTCGTCCTGATCAAGTGGGGACGAGAGATTGCCACTTTCTTCGGGTGGTGAATCACAAAGGGCGGGGTCGGAACAACAGCCGACCCTGCCCTCCAACTTTTTAGGCAACTTTTGCAAATTATCTCCATTTACGATACGATAAGCGCACCATATGCTCACCATTTATTTATATTCTTTCGCGAGCGTAATAATTGTCAGCTTGGTCTCTTTCATCGGAATATTTACGCTCTCGATCCGGGAAGACCTCTTGCGAAAATATATTTTTATTTTTATTTCGCTCGCCGTCGGTGCGCTTTTGGGGGACGCTTTCATCCACCTCATACCGGAAGCGTTTGAAAATTTTACAAACGCCACGCTGGCGAGCATTTTGATAATAACCGGAGTCCTGATTTTTTTCATTCTGGAAAAATTTCTGCACTGGCACCATCACGGGGAAGATAAGGACGAGCCCCATATTCATCCGGTCGGCAAGTTGGTGCTCTTTTCCGATGGCGTGCATAACTTCATCGACGGCATCATCATCGGGGTAAGTTTTATAGTCAGCATCCCAGTCGGAATCGCTACGACCGTGGCAGTCATTCTCCATGAAATACCCCAAGAAATAGGGGACTTCGCAGTACTGCTTCATGCCGGCTACACCAAGTCGCGCGCGCTTTGGCTCAATTTCCTTTCGGCTCTCTGCGCTGTTTTGGGAGTAGTGTTGACTATTGTTTTAGGAGAAACTGGAAGGGTTTTTACCGAGTGGATTCTCCCGATTGCAGCTGGAGGATTTATATACGTCGCGGTAGCGGACCTAATACCGGAACTGCAAAAAACAAAAAAAATAAAACACTCCGCGCTTCAAATAATGGCAGTAGTGGCCGGTATTTTGGCTATGGTCGCCTTGACCCTTTTGGAATAAATTTATCTCGCCCAGGTCCAGTCGGCCCCGGGATTTTTAGCATTGAAAACTTCGAAGTGAAGATGCGGGCCGGTGGAGCGTCCAGTCGAACCGACATAACCGATGACTTCTCCTTGGTCCACGTGCGCGCCAGTTTGTGTTGCAATCTTGGACATGTGGGCGTAGAGGGTTTTCGTGCCGTTCGAATGCTGGACGGTGACCATATCTCCGTATCCGCCGTTCCAGCCGGAGCGGGCGAGGAGCACGGTTCCTTCGGCGGAAGCGATGATTCTGGTGCCGGTCGGCGCGGCCAAGTCAACTCCGCGATCGCCCGGACCATGCGGTCCCTGGCTCTTCCGTTTCAGTTCCGGAACCGGATTTATGAAATAGCCCGGAATGCTTTTTAGGTTGCTCGCAATAGTTTTTCCGCCCGACTTCTTCGGCGCGGTGCCCGGCACATCATCATTCGGCATCTGTCCATCCGGGATGATGAGTTCGTCGCCGACGGCCAGCTTTGCATCTGCCTCGATTCCATTGAAGCTGGTAATGGTCAAAACGTCAACTTTGTAGCGCTTGGCGATGCTTTGCAGGGTTTCTCCTTTGGTTATCGTGTGCTGGACCCCTGAAATGGGCAAAATCAAAAGGGTGTCACCCTCCACAAGCTTGGCGCCCTTTTTCATGTCGTTCGCCCACAGGATAGTATTGACCGAAACATCGAACATTTCAGCTATTTGGGAAATGGAGTCGCCCTTCCTCACCACATAAACACTCATTTGGTCTAAAGAAAAATCCCCGTTGCCGGTATCGCTCATATCGCCCAGAGGGTTAACCGAGGGCATAAGGGCATTGTCGGAGATAATGTTTACTGTTGCACTAACATCAATTTTACTATAGTCTTGATTGTTTTTACCTGCCCCGTAGGAAGCTTGCTTTCCTTCGGGGTCTTGAAAGATTGAAGCGGAAGAGATATTGGCTTGAAGGAGCTCAATATTTTGGGAATTATTGCCGGATTGCAGAGAGCCTACTGTGCTTGTGTTTGTATTCATTTCCGCAAAAGCGTCATTCCCGAAGAGAAGCGAAGAAAGAAAGTCGGCTTCCACCTTGGCAGGCACAAAAAGAGTCCCGAACAGCAGGGAAAAGGCCAAAATGGATCTTAATGTTTTTATTCTAGGTTTTATAAAACAAACTAAATACCGCGAGATTCCCTTCCTAATCCCTATAGAACAAGGATAGAATCACAGGACGACCAAAATAGTACTGCAAACAAAGGTCCTCGCGATGGTTACTATCGTCTCTAGTGTTCGGCCAGCTCACACCATACTTCTCTTCGGAAACACACAAATAGGATATCTCAAAAATGGTCAAAAGTCAATTTGGCGAGGGCTACCTGTGGATAACTTTTAGGGGTAAAATTTAAATTAAAAAGTAGCTGAAACTGAAAAGGCCGCCAGTGTTTCCCCTTTCGGAGAACTGGCGGCCTTTGAGCGATATGCTCGATGTTTCTCTCGGTATTAAACGCTCCGAGCGGCGGTGCTCGTCTGCCGGACGAGCCACGGGAAGAACACTACTGTTGCGTCACGAGCCAGCTCCCTTGCTGGCCGGCGTTCTCGACACGGGTGCGGGTCTTGAAGACCCCGGCGTCGCGGCCGTCGACCGCGACGTGATACCCGTCCAGCTGCCGGTCGGAGACCGACAGCTGTTGGAACGGGCCCCACCAAACCTCGCCGTTGTTGCCCCTATGTCCATATCCCAAAACGGGGTGGAACGGGGGTGAAAGCGGTATGACTGGAGCGGGTTGCGGGTTCGGGACGCTGGTGCTCCTGCGCAGGAGTTGCTTGATCACAAGCAACAGCAACGCAAGCAGGAGCAACGCAAGCAGGAGCCCGAGCAACCCCTTCACCCAGCCGGGGAAGAACGAGTCGTCGCTGGTCGTCGTGACCAGCGGCGTTGGAGGCGTGGGTGGTGTCGGGGCGACGACCTGCGGACAGGGCGTCTGTGGCGGACAGGGCTTTACCTCGCCGATCCGGTTGGAGCACGAGATTTTGTAAACGAGGTTGCCGTTTGAGTCCACGGCGACTAGTTCCCCGACCCTAAGGTCGTCGACCACGAAGCCGTTCACCGACTTCGTGTAGTTGACAACCCTAGCCGGCTTCTTGAGGAACTCCGGAAGGAGACCCATCCGGGCCAGCTCCTCTGGCCCCATGACGTGCTGGGGGAGGATGGGGTACATCGTGATGTCGACGTCCGCGGGCACGGCCCGCGGGACGATGTTGGTCGGCCGCGACGCGGCCGACGACACGGTGACGTTGACGAAGAGCAGGGCGGCCAGCACGATTGCTGCCGCAGCGAACAACAAGACCTTTCTCATTTCAGTTCTCCTTTCTGCGAGTATAGCATATTATCAGCCATATGTCAAGCATATATTGACAAGGTTGGGATGTGCTGTGTATAATTAAGACACATTATTATAACGTTTGGTTTAATTGATGAAAAATTCTATAATAACAACATTATTACTAATTTTAAGGTCGGGAAAAATTTATTATAAGTAAAGTATAAATATAAAAATATGATTGTTGAATTATTAAATATAAATTTAGTTAAGGAACTGGGGTTAGATTCGTTGCCTCCTGAAAAAAAGAACCTGCTGATCGATCAAATGTTGGAAGTTATTGAAAGTAGAATTAATTTGGAAGTTTTATCCATTTTGACGGAGGAACAAAAGAAAGAATTGGATAAAGTGCTTGATTCTGACGGTGATATGGTTGAATTTTTAAGAGACAAGATACCCAACTTTGATTTATTGGTGGCTGAAACAATAGCTAATTTTAAAAAAGAGACTTTGGATATGCAACAGCAAGTGGCTGCTGTTAATTAATTGTTAAATAATTTCTAACATTAATATCATGAAAGAAAACATCCCAACAACAATTGAAAAAGGGGTTGAGCCATTGTCCAAACTTAAAGCCCTTAAGGAAAAAGTCCGCGAACTGAATGATAGATATAAATCAGAAATACAAAGAGAAGAAAAAGCAATTTTGTACAGTCAGCTAGAAAAAACAAGGAAGGAATACGAAAAGCTTGAAGAAGAACTGGATTCTCGTCCAAAAATGTCAGAGCAAGAAACAAAATTCGCAAAACTAAAGGCGCTCAAAATAAAAATCAAAGAACTAGACGACCGTTGGAAATCAGAGATGCAAAAAGAAGACAAAGCGGCTTTATGGAATCAATTAGAAAAAGCAAAAAAAGAATATTTGGCGCTTGAAGAGGAGCTCGACAAAGCTTCAGGGAAAAAAGAAGAAAAAGAAAAAACTTCAGACACTTCTGAAGATAAAACAAAAAAAATTGAAGAAAAAGAGGGGATAGTATTAATATTTATAGATTTATTAGAAAAGGCAAAAGGGGGAGACGAAGAGGCGGTCAAGATTTTAATTGAATTTGTCACTACTCATAAAATTGAGATCACAATAAAATCGGAATCAACTCCTGAAGAAAAAAAGGCAGGGGAAATACTTATTGTCTTGCTGGAAAAACTTCGAAGTGGAGACATAACGGTAATCGACCAATTGATCCAAATCGTTAATGTAAACATCAATATAATTACAATCATAGAAATAACGCCGCCCGTACAGCCCCCTAGGCCACCTACGCCACCGCGAACACCTGAACCAGTACCTCAAACACTGGAATCCAGACAGTCGCTTGATGAATTGAGAGATTCGTATTTAAAAGCAAAAAGATTGCGCGGCAATGTATTCAGAGGTAAATTTGGAAGATTATTTAGGAGAAAATTGAGTTTTGGAACAGAGGAAATGGATTTCGGCGGCAAAAAGGGTGCCGAAGATTTAGAAGAAGTCAGAGAAGAATATCAGAAAAAACTTGCTGAATATAGAGCAGGGGAACTTGCCACACTTCAAGCCAGTTTAGAGGCAAGGTTTCTGGCTGGTACAGTAACCCCAGCGCAGATTAAAGCTGAAATACAAGGGAAAATTGTTAACCTTTTGAGTGAAGAGCAAAACAATATTGACACACAGTCCGTAAGGGGCATTGAAAAAAATCTTTTTGAAAAGATGAAAACAAAATGGCGCCAATTCGGTAAAACTCGCTTGGTCGCTGGTCTATTGCTCGGAGGAGCGGCAGCGGCCACTGGAGGAACTGCAATAGGTGTCGGCTTGGTTGGTGTGAGGGCTGGTATGGGTGCTGTTGGTACATATGTCGGAGTGGAAGCTGGGCTGGAACGATATTCGAAACTGGTGGGGCATAAAGGATTGATTAATAAAATAGGCAAGGCAGGACATTTTATTACTGAAGAATCTCTGTATAGACACATACTTACATTGTCTGACGAAGATGTGAAAAAGGAGGCGGCAAGATTAAGAATGTTGCAAGTTGAAAAGGGTGTTTCAATAGACAACATAAGTAACGATGGGAGAATCGCGCTAGCAATTTTGAGAAGAGACAACGAGTTGGCGGCCGAAGAGACCGTAAACACTGCATCCTTAGACCCAGCGGCAAGACTCGCAGACAGACTATCAAATAGACTCGCAATAGAGGTTAACTCAAGAAATGAGGTCATAGAATCAGAGGTTGATAGAGAAAGAATCAAAAAAATGCTTCGAAAAACAACTGCTGTTTTGGCGGGTGGAGCTGTTGGGTGGCTTATTGGTGGAAAATTATTTCACAAGCCGGAAGTTGATGTCCCTTCTCCTCATGCCCCTCCTCTTGCTCCATCACATGTTATAGGGGGAGAACCTATTACTCCATCTCATATACCCCATATTGTTACTCCAGGAGAAAATACTTGGAAAATTATTGAAGCAAATTTGGATTCCCGTAACACAATGGCTGGGTTGATTGAAGGAACAAGAACCCACATGATTGATGCCTTAAAAGATATGTTTGACAAAATGAGCCCTGAAGAACTTAAGCATATTGGATTTTCTAGTGGGGATGCGGATCTTCTGTACGTCGGTGATTCATTAAATATGTCTGATGTATTGGATAATCCTGGGATAATAACTAGAGCTCTTTTCAATGCAAGCAATATATCGCCAGAACAAATAGCATCAATAGTGAAAAACAACACTAAGATAGCTCATTGGTTGGCAGAACATCGCCACGAATTAAAGGGGGTATTTGATAGTGCTATGATAGAAAAAGTTCTACGGGGCACCATATAAAAATAATATAATTAAAGAAGTTTGTGTTATATTCAGAAGTGTGATTAAAGATACAGGACACCTCGTAGGGCTAAATAAAGAACAAAGGGAGGCGGCACTTCATATGGAAGGTCCGCTTCTTGTCGTGGCCGGGGCGGGGGCCGGCAAGACCAAGACCATTACGCACCGGATTGTGAATCTGATAAAAAACGGCGTCGCGCCGGAAAAAATTCTGGCGGTCACTTTCACCAACAAAGCCGCCAAGGAAATGCGCGAGCGGATAAGGGGAGCGGTTTTGCGTTTAGGAACCCTTGGAAGGAGCGACGGCAACGGACAGAGAAAATTTTCAGCAGAAAATTTTCGTGCTGACGAAACGCAAAACCGCGAACCGTTTGTAAGTACTTTTCACTCGCTTGGCGTTTACATCATCAAGGAAAACGCGCGATTGCTCGGACTCAACAGGCACTTCACCATTTTAGATGAAGACGATTCCGCTAGATTGATAAAAGAAATAATGAAAGAGATCGACCTGGACCCGAAACAATACGACCCGAAAAAAATCAGGAACATAATCTCGCGCGAGAAAGGGAAATTTTCACGTCTTGAAGAATATGCCGAAAGAGAAAATAATACCATCGGCAAAACAGTCGCCCAGGTATGGAATCTGTACGAAAAGCAAAAAAACAAGGAAAATTCACTGGATTTTGACGATTTACTCCTAAAAACGGCAAAACTTTTGAAAGAAAATGAGACGGTTCGAAAAATCTATCAGGAAAAATGGGAATACTTGCACATTGATGAATATCAGGATACGAATGAGGTGCAATACCTGATGTCCAAGTTGCTGTGCGGAGACGCAAAAAATATCTGCGTCGTGGGGGACGCAGACCAGAATATTTATTCCTGGCGCGGAGCGAATTTGAAGAACATTTTGAGTTTTGAGAAAGATTATCCGAACGCCAAAATAATTTTATTGGAACAAAACTATCGGTCCACGAAAAATATTCTGGAAGCGGCCAACGAGGTAATCAAAAAAAACAAATACCGGCCGGAGAAAAATCTGTTTACAAAAAACGGGACAGGTGAAAAAATCGGCTTCTACGAGGCGCTCCACGAGGGCGACGAAGCGGACTTCGTGGCGACAAAAATTTTGGAAATTTTGGATGGCTCCGCCGGCAATACTTTTTCTCAGGTCCTCGGTTCTCCGGGTCCCTATCCCGGCCAGACCATTCGAAAAAGTACTCTCGGCTACGCAGGACAAAATGTTCTCGAGCGAACCCTTGGAAGGAGCGACGGCAACGGACAGAGAAAATTTTCAGCAGAAAATTTTCGTGGTGAGTCCGGGAATTTTTTGTCCGAAGTAGCTGTCTTGTACCGCGCGAATTTCCAGTCGCGCGCGCTGGAAGAGGCGATGCTCCGTTACAATATTCCGTACCAGGTCGTGGGAACAAAATTTTTTGAGAGAAAAGAAATCAAAGACACGCTCGCTTACCTGCGCGCGGCGCTCAACCCCGACAGCTTGTCGGATATAAAAAGAATAATCAATTTTCCCGCACGTGGTATTGGTAAGGCCACTTTGGCAAAAATTTTTTCCGGACAGACAGAAACCCTGCCGATAAAGATAAAAATAAAAATCAATAATTTTTATAAAACCCTGGAAGAAATAAAAGAAAAAATTGGAAATTCAAAAGCCAGCGAAGTTATAAAGTTCGTGGTCAAAAAATCCGGAATTGAAAACGAATTGCAAAATGGTGGGGAGGAAGATTTGGAAAGATTGGAAAACATAAAAGAGCTGGCGACACTGGCGCTTAAATACGACCATTTAGTAAACGGAGCCGGTATTGAAAGGCTTTTAGAGGACGCGGCTTTGGCCTCCGACCAAGACAGCTTAATGTTGAGCGAAGCCCCGACGCCCAAAGGGGTCGGGGTCCCGACCAAAAGCGTCGGGAAAGAAAGTAGCGTCAAACTTATGACTGTGCACGCCTCCAAGGGTCTTGAATTTAAATACGTTTTTGTCACGGGGCTGGAAGACGGATTGTTTCCTCACGAACGAAAAGAAGAGCCCGCCTACGCCTCGGGCTACGGCGAGGCGAGGGAAGAAGAGCGCCGGCTTTTTTATGTGGCGCTGACGCGCGCCAAAGAAAAATTATTTTTATCGTTCGCCAATTACCGCACCATTTTCGGAGCGCGCAATATCAATACGCCATCTGAATTCATCGCCGATATCCCGGCAGATTTGTTGAAAAGAGAAGGAGAGGCCGGCAGAATTAAAACAATTTATATATGAAAGCAAAAAAATCATTAGGGCAGAATTTTTTGAAATCCGAAGTGGCGCTTCGGAAGATTGTTGAGGCAGGTGAGATTAAACTAGACGACATAATTCTGGAAATCGGCCCGGGGAAGGGCGCGCTCACGGAACAATTGTTGGAGAGAGCCGGCACGGTGATCGCCGTGGAAAAAGACCGCGAGCTTTTTGAATTTTTAAAAGAGAAGTTCGCAAAACAGATAGCATTGGATTCTCTTGTACTAGTACATGAGGACATAATGAGATTTGAGATGAATGAAGCAATTTTGATTTTTATGAATGGTCTGGCCGAGCCCGATAGCGGTCGGGCGAGGAGAACCGAGGACCTGAATAAAAATACAAAATTGCGAAATTACAAAATCATCGCCAATATTCCTTACAACATCACCGGAGCGATTCTGAAAAAATTTCTAACGGCGGAAAATCAACCAAGCGCGATGGTTCTTATGGTCCAGCAAGAAGTTGCTCAAAGAATAATTGCCCGCGATGGCAAGCAGAGTATCTTATCCATCTCGGTCAAGGCCTATGGGGAACCCAAAATGATAATGAAGGTGGAAAAGCGGTATTTTTCTCCCGCGCCGAAAGTGGATTCGGCCATAATCGCCATCAAAAACATTTCCAGGGGATTGTTTGAGAAAAATAAGATAGACGAAGAGGAATTCTGGCAAATCGTCAAAAAAGGCTTTGCGCACAAGCGAAAAAAGCTCTCGTCCAACCTGAAAAATATCATTTTACCCTCGCAAGAACCGTTCTTACGAAAGTTGGGAGACAAAAGGGCGGAGAATTTGACGCTGGAAGACTGGATTTCGCTTGCAAAATAGTGTTTGCGCCACAAAAAGTGGTATAATTAAAGCATAATCAAATTATTTTGGTTAAAACACAAAAGGATACTTTCGGTCGCTTTTGCGGCGCTTTTTCTCGTCGCGCTTTTTCTTATAAAAAACACTTCAGTCTTCAGAAATGAAGAAATATACCTGGGAACCAATTCAGAAAACGGATTGACTTATTCCAACATAGCGATAAAAGATTTAATAAACCGCGACAGCGACCAAGACGGCATACTGGACTGGGAAGAAGGGCTGTGGGGAACCGATCCAGCAAAAAAAGAAACAACTCCCGGGATTCCGGACAGTGTGACTATAAGCAAATTGAAGGCCGAGCGGGCGAATAGCGCAGAAACACTCGCCTCCGCCGAGGGCTACAGCGAGGCAAAAGAAGAAAACCTGACGGAAACGGATAAGTTTTCCCGAGAACTTTTCTCCACCGTCGCTGCCTTGAGCCAAAGCGGGGTAATGGATGAGGTTACAGTAGAAAAAATCAGCAGTTCGCTGGCCGAGCATCTGCAAAATACGACTCCGAGCAAGGAATTTACGCTCTTAGATATAAAAGTGACAAATGACGAGAGTTTCCAGGCCGTAAAAAATTACAATTACGCCTTGAGAGATATTTATACAAAATACCAACCAAATGAGAGCATCGCCGACATACTGCAAGAATTCGCTCCTGATCAAAACACCGTAAATGCCGATGCACTGGCAAAACTTGACCCAATTATAGAACGGTCAAGAAAAATAATAATCGAGATAGCAAAAACACCTGTACCCCAGTCTCTCTCATCTATGCATTTGGGTCTCCTAAATGCACTCGAAAGATTAACGGAAAATTTGAATGATATAAAACTTTATAATGTTGATGCGATTGTGGCCTTAGGCGCCATAACCCAATACGGTCCAAACACTGTGGCCCTGAGAACTGCAGCCAATAATCTAACCAATGCAATCAAGCAAAAATGGCAAAATTGATCGGAAAATTATATAATAAAAATAATAAAATGAATTTTAAAAATAAAAATATTCAGAAACTAATTTCCTGTTTGGTTATAATCGGGATGATGGCGCCGGCCATATTTTTATTTTCTGCCCCAAAGAAAACAGACGCCTTTCTTGGTTTTGGAGATATAGTTTTTGATGTACCGACAGAAATTTCCACCACAAAAGAGGTTATATATACAATTCTCGAACAAGTACTTATGGCAATTGCCCGGAAAGTGCTGGAAAAAATGACACAGAGCACGGTAAATTGGATAAACCAGGGTTTTCACGGCTCGCCGCTTTTTTTGGAAAACTCCGATTCTTTCTTTAAAGATATTGCCAAGTCAGAAGTAAAAAATTTAGTAAATTTATTCGGCTACGACAGTTTAAAATATCCCTTCGGCAAAAATTTTGCCTTGAGCATAATAAATGACTACAAAGCAACCCTAGAAAATAATGCCGCCTACACTCTAAGCTCCGTTATAAACGATCAGGCCTATCTTTACAGTTTTCAAAACGATTTTAATGTCGGCGGATGGAACGGATTTTTGATAAACACCCAATATCCGCAGAATAATTATTTGGGGTTCCAGATGATGGCAACCGAAGCACTGGCGAGACGTGTTCAGGGAACAGGACAGACCGCCATAGAAAAAGTAAAAACTACTCTAGAGCAAGGCCAGGGATTTTTGTCTCCGCAAACCTGCCCGTCCAATCAAAAATACAACAACGGCACAAATGAATTTAATCGACCTAGTTTTAAAGAAACTACAGAATATAATTTTACCTGCGACCCAAAAACAAGCGACAATGATTGTGAGTTAGAAAAAGAAGCTTATGATAAATCATATAATGCAAAAGTGGCAACTGAGAAAGCCGAATGGGCGGAAACTAATGAATGTCCAGGAGGATTATTTGCCACCACCCCGGGCTCCGTAGTATCAGGCCAAATAATGAAAGCGCTGGGCGCGCCTCAAGATTCAACTTCCCTCGCCGCTGCCATGGGTAACAGTTTGTCGGCGATTTTTGATGCCTTGTTAAATAAGTTTCTCGGTGATGGATTGAACTCACTCGCCAATACCGACAACCCTCCTCCGTCGCAAGACAACTGGAGTTATGACGGTCAAACTCTCGGGGGTAGCGGTAGCACAAGTCCGAATACTTTGAATATTCCTAAAAATGTTTCAATAAAACTAGGAGACACCACAAACCCTTCCAGTATCAGTATTGCCGGCGGCACGGCACCTTATTTAATAGAAATTCCACCGGAATTTACAACAGCCAGCGCTAAAATTTCCGGTTCTACCCTCACTATTACTGGCTCGGTCCCTGGCAACACTTCAGTCACAGTTGCAGATTCATCTATACCATCTAAAAAGGCCAGTGTCCAAATTGCCGTATTTGGATCCGGAGAATTAATGATAGTTCCGGCCAATATTTCTGTTAATGTTAATGACCAAGCGAGTGCGATGATATATGGGGGAAAGGAGCCGTATATTATGTTGACAGAACCCAACCAAGGAATAGCAATGGGGATTTTAGGGGGGTCCAGTTTGGTAGTTGCCGGACTTAGGGTAGGACAAACCGCAGTCGTGATAAAAGATTCGTCTGTCCCAGCCAAAATTGCGACAATTCCGATTTCCGTGACCAATTCCAGTGGCCTAGCTACCATTCCGCAAGATGTTTCAATAGAAGTAGGACAAACTGTCGGCGTTACTATTTCGGGCGGTGTAGCTGGTTACATTATAGAGACTCCACCAAATGCTAGTGTGGCGACTGCGGCAATTTCCGATACCGCCCTAATAATTACAGGTGTTGCCCCAGGTCAAACCACAATCATTATCAAAGATTCATCCTCGCCAGCTCAAACTACCAGCATTAATGTTCAAACAGTTCCATAAATGAAAAAAATTTCGCCCTGCATTTCCCCTTTCCCGTACTAAATTTTTGAGCAAATGATATAAAAATGGAGATAATTACAGAGAAAAAAAATAAATTAAAACCAAAAACTAAAAATAAAATTTTAGTACTGGGATTTATATTAATCGCCCTTGCCGGAATTTTTGGTATTGGAAAAAAAGCGGAGGCGCAAGGCACGACAGAACCATTGGGAACCTGTGTAATGAGGAATAGCGAAGGGGAAGAGAAACCATGGGAAAAAAAGACATCAACGCAATGTGATGATATGGACGGCAGCCCAATTTATGGCACAAAAGTACGCTGGGATGCATATCCCGTAGATACAGACACCACTATCGGATATTGCATTGCTGCCGATGGAACTGTCACAGAAACCATAGAAAGTAAATGCACGGGGAATTGGACTACCACAAAACCAAACATAGGAATTATTGATCCCTCAGGTAAAGTAAAAACTGAAACAGAAGATGACGGAGCAGATAAATCAGAGTTTGAAAAACAAATCAATATGGGTTGTGATGATTTATGGAATTCTTCCTTGAGTGGGTGTTTTTTACAAATCGTTTATTGGATTTTTCACGATATACCAGCATTTTTTCTCTACCAAATGGCATATTTTTTTAATGTCATGATATCTGTTTCATTAGATAGTGCCCTGTTTTCCCATACCTTTGTATCTGAAGCATGGATGGTTGTGCGTGACCTTTCCAATATTTTTTTCATTCTCATCTTGCTTTATATAGCGGTACAAATTATTTTAGATTTGGGCGGACATGAAGCCAAAAAAATGATAGCAAACGTTATAATAATCGCCCTGCTCATAAATTTCTCTATGTTTTTTACTAAAGTAATTATTGATTCTTCAAATATTTTAGCACTGGTTTTTTACAACAAGCTCCAGGTTGATACCAAGGTGAATGGACAACCAAGAGATTACGCGTCGGTTGCGGGAGAAAAAGATGTCGCGGGGGGTATGGTGGCCGCTTTTGATCCTACTACTAAATTACAACAGCCGTTTTTTGACGAGGTAAAAAAAATATATGTAAATGGTGAGTACAAAGGAGTGGCGGACAAATTACCCTTAGGAATAATACTCTCTGTTATTCTACTCGCCGGGTTTATTATGGGCTTTACGATATACGCTCTTTTTATATCAGGCATAAGTTTTGTCGGCCGGTTAATTGAACTTTGGATTCTAATTATTGCCTCTCCTTTTGCTTTTATGTCTTGGACGATACCACAAATGAAACGCATAGGAGACTGGGGTTGGGATGGCTGGCTCAAGCGCCTAATTACAGCATCATTTATGGCGCCGGCTTTTATGTTTTTCTTGTATTTCATATTTTTATTGATTAGTTCAAATATTTTTGACGTCTTGGTAAAACCGAGTGCGCCTGGAGAAAAAGATGCGGCCGGGGTAATAAAAATGTTGCTGGGAATAATCCTGCCGACAATGTTGATTTTAATTCTTCTCCTGAAATCAGTAAAACTGGCAAAAGCCGGATCGGGGCAATTTGGAGAAACATTAACTAAAGGAGCTGCCACGGTAGGTAAACTTGCATTGGGCGGCTTAACGGCAGGAGCTGGAGCGCTAGCTCTTGGAGGAACAGCAATGGCTCTTCGGGGAACCATTGGCCGTGGAGCGGCTAATTTAGCGGAAGGTAATAGAATGAGAGATTGGGCGGCGAAAAGTGGATTTGGTAAATTTATATCAAATAGATTAAGTGGAGTTGCTTCAAGTAGTTTTGATGCTCGGGGAGTAAAAATTGGGGGAAAGAATTTGGCTGGAATGACGGGTATGAATTTGGGCAAGGCCCAAGAAGGAGGTTTTGCCAAAGCTAGGGAAGAAAAAGTAAAAAGGGAGGAAGAATTTGCAAATAAACGACTAGATACGAGTGATTATGGAATAGCTAAAATGACAAAAGGGGGTATGACGACCGACCAAGCGAATAGGATTTTAGGTCAGATGGATGCTGGGGGAATGCAAATGACTGGGGTAGAAAGATTGCAGCACCACGCAGCTTTGACGGGCGGAGGTATGACGCTCAAAGATGCTAAAATTGCAGCATTACATATGAACACCACTAGAAGAAAAGAATATGCTGATAGAAAAGAAAAATGGACCATGTCTAACAGGATTGCAGCAAATAAAATAAGAAAGGATGTAAAGACACAACAAGAGCAACAAACTATGGCGCAAGTAATGGCAGCACTTGCAAAAGCTCAAGCTGCTGCTGCTTCTACTACCACACCAACCACTCCACCAGCAACGGGAGGCGGAGGACATGGAGGCGGAGCGCCACGCCCATAGTTAATTAATAAATAAAAAAACAAATGGATCCAGAAACAGAAAAAATAATAAAAGAACAGATGAAAAAAATACCCGAAGAGGTAAGAAAGCTTTTGGCTGATCCTAAATTAAACGATAAATTTCTTATTGTAGGAAAAAAATACGGAATGAACATCGAACAAATGGGTATTTTCCAAACGGAAACAATGTTGATGATGCTGGGTTTAACGCACCCGGACAAATATTCCGAAGAGTTAAAAAACCGTTTAAAGATAAGCGAAGAAAAAGTGGATAGTATTGTGGTAGATGTAAATCAAGAAATTTTAAGCGGAATTCGAGAAAAATTGAAGGAGGCATATGAAGAATCAAGTGATGGTTCAGGTGAGGGAGAGGGTGAAGAAAAATTAACAGAAATTAATGAAGCAGAGATAAAATTAACGCCTCTTAACACCGAGGAAGATACCAAAAATGCGCAAGTGTTAAGTAAAGCCGGTATTAGTTTTGTCGAGCCCAGTCCTATTCCAAATCCAAATAATGGAAAAGTGACAGAAAACAGGGAAGAAATATTAAAAAAAATAGAAAAACCGGAACTAATAGAAAAACCCAAGGAAGAAATACACCCGATTTTAGTGCAAAAGTTGTCCGCTCCCGTCCAAGCCCCGATAGTAAAGACAGAACATTCTCCGGACAGCATCGCCAAGCCCAACATACCGACCCAGGCGAGCGTAAAACCAAAGATACCGGATATCACCGTAGACCCGTACAGAGAGCTGCCCGAGTAAGTTAAAAATAATATTTATGCAATTTAAAGTTCCACAATTTTTAGACATAGAAGATAAGATTTTCGGCCCTTTCACTTTCCGGCAATTTGTTTATTTGGCGGGCGGAGCGGGCCTATGCTTCATATTTTACAAACTGCTGGGTCTCCTGTTGGGAGCGATACCAATTCTAGCTATCGCCGGATTCGTCTTGGCGTTAACTTTTTACCGGCCGAATAACAAGCCCTTTATCAATATGATAGAATCTGGATTTAAATTCTTTATGCAGAGCAAGCTTTATATCTGGAAAAAGCACGCAGACAAAGTCATGAACGAGAAGATGCGAATCGCCCGGGAAAACAAGAATCAAGCGATCGGGGAATTGGGGACGAAATTGAGCGGGGAAAGGCTCCGGGATCTGGCTTGGAGCTTGAATGTATTGGATTTAAGCAAAAATAAAAACAGCACGCAATAAAACATTATGGCCTTAAAAGCAAAAGCAACACAAGAATTTACGCCGATCAAAGAAGTGCGCGACGGGATAATCGCGCTGAAAAACGGCGAGCTCCGGGCTATTGTGCTCGCCAACTCGGTTAACCTATCCTTAAAATCGGATGATGAACAGCGGGCAACGATATTGCAATTCCAGAATTTTCTCAACACCCTGGATTTTTCCGTCCAGATATCCGTCCAATCCCGCCGTTTGGACATCCGACCTTATCTGCTTTTGTTGGAAAATAGAATAAAAGTTCAGAACGAACCGCTTTTGAAGCTTCAGACCCGGGAATATATAGAATTCATTCGGAATTTCACCGAATCGGTCAGTATAATGACAAAAAGTTTCTTCCTGGTAGTGCCTTATACCCATACGACTCTCCAGTCGGACTCCGGAATATTCCAAAAATTATTCGGGAGAAAGAGCAAAGAAGAGGCGCGGGCCGCGCACCAGGTGGATTTTGAGGAAAAGCGGTCCCAACTGGAAGAAAGAGTAGCCGTTATCCAACAGGGGCTTTCCCGTTGCGGAATAAATTCAGCTCAATTGGGCACCGAAGAGGTAGTGGAAGTATTTTACAAAGTTTTCAACCCGGGAGAGATAGAAGGGAAAATTAAGTTGGAATAAAAATATGATGGAATTTTTCAAAAAATTACTCGGAAAACAAAGAGTGGCTGTCGGAGGAGAGGCGCGGGCTTCCACGCTCCCGGTCTTGCCGGAAGAAATCTACGAATCCGCCACTTTGGAGCTTCAAGATGTCATCGCGCCGTCCGCTCTAAAAATCGAATCCAAGTCCATCAACCTGGGCGACAAAATCGCGCGCACTTTTTTCATAATATCCTATCCGAGATTCTTGACGGACAATTGGTTCTCCCCGATAATCAATTTGGATAAAGTTTTTGACATTTCCATTTTTATCCACCCGATCGATACCTCGCTCATGCTCCGGCAATTCCAAAAAAAAGTCGCGGAGGTGCAGAGCCAGATCTCCGTGCGCGAAGCGAAAGGAATGGTGCGTGACCCAATGCTCGATACCGCTTACCAGGACCTGGAGGGGTTGCGCGACAATCTGATCCAGGCGCAGGAAAAAATGTTCGACGTTGGCATTTACATTACCATTTACGCCGACAACGAGATGGAGCTCTTCAAGACGGAAAACGAAGTGAAATCAATGCTCGAATCAAAGCTCATCTACATCAAGCCGGCGCTTTTCCAGCAAGAAGAGGGTTTCAAGAGCGTTATCCCGATAAACACAGACCTGCTCAATATCCACCAAAAGCTGAATTCCGAGCCGCTTTCCAGCGTTTTCCCGTTCATTTCCTTCGACCTAACCTCCGACAAAGGCATTCTTTACGGCATCAACCGGCACAATTCCAGTTTGGTGATTTTTGACCGGTTTTCCCTGGAAAATTACAACTCGGTGACGTTCGCCAAGTCCGGTTCGGGAAAATCATACGCGACCAAACTGGAAATTCTGCGCTCGCTGATGTTCGACACGGACGTCATCGTGATAGACCCGGAAAGAGAATACGAATTCCTGTCGGAAACCGTGGGCGGGCGATATTTCAATATTTCGCTCTCCTCTGACCACCACATCAACCCTTTTGACTTGCCGATTCCGCGCGAGGATGAAACAAACGAGGACCTTCTGCGTTCAAACATCATTAATTTGGTCGGGCTTTTTCGGCTGATGCTGGGCGGACTCTCCCCGGAAGAGGACTCGATGGTGGATCGGGCCATTTCCGAGACCTACGCGATAAAAGACATCACTCCGGAATCGGATTTTTCGAACATCGAGCCCCCGCTTCTTTCCGATTTTGAAATGGTGCTCTCGGGAATGGACGGAAGCGATTCGATCGTCGCCCGGCTGGTGAAATATACGCGCGGATCCTGGGCGACTTTTCTGAATAAGCCGTCCAACGTGGATATCAATAAAAAATTCGTCGTCTTTTCCGTCCGCGACATGGAAGACGAATTAAAACCGGTCGCGATGTACATCGTCATGCATTATATCTGGAACACGATACGCAAAAATCTGAAAAAACGCCTCCTGGTAGTGGATGAGGCCTGGTGGATGATGAAATCGGAAGATACGGCATCGTTCCTCTATTCAATCGCCAAAAGAGGCAGAAAATATTATCTGGGGCTTTCCACCATTACCCAGGACGCGGCCGACTTTATGAAATCTTCTTACGGAGTTCCGATAATCACCAACTCTTCCATCCAGCTTCTTCTTAAACAATCGCCGACCACTATTGATTTATTACAACAAACCTTCAACCTCACCGACGAGGAAAAATATCTGCTTTTGGAGTCTGGAGTGGGGGAAGGGATATTCTTCGCCGGATTAAAGCATGTCGCCATAAAAATCGTCGCTTCTTACACCGAGGATCAGATAATTACTTCCGATCCTTCGCAGATACTGCTCAACAAAAAAGCCAAACAGGAGCAAGAAGCGGCAAGTTTGGCAGAAAAAAAATAAAAAATGGTATAATTAAAATATGAAATCGAGACTTTTTTTAATAACTTCAATCATTCTACTTGCACTATTTGCAATCATTTTACCGCTTAAGACAAACGCCGCTTCTTCCAGCAGTATTTTGGTCAATGTCGCTCCGGAAAATCCGGCCCCGAATGAAAATACAACCATAACTCTAAACAGCTATGTCAACAATCTTGACAGCGTCATGATAGCCTGGTCCGTGAACGGCAAAAACGTTCTGTCGGGAATCGGAAAAAAATCTTTTCTGTTGAACGCTCCGGCGGCGGGCGGGGAAACGAGTGTTGTAGCTACTGTAGAGTTGCCCGACGGCGCGATAAGTACAAAAGTGGTGATAAGGCCCGCCGTTATGGAACTCCTTTGGCAGGCGACCGATTCTTACGTTCCGCCATTTTACCGGGGCAAAGCCCTGCCGACACCCGACAGTGAGGTAAAAATCGTAGCAATGCCGGAAATCAGGGTCGGCTCCACCACGGTAAATCCTAAAAATATGGTTTATGCCTGGAAGAAGGATTATACCAATAATCAGGACGGTTCCGGCTATGGCAAGAATTCTTTTTTCTTCACCAACGATTATTTGGACGATTCCAACACCATCAGCGTAATCGCTTCGACGACCGACCAAAAATACTCGTCGGAAGCCAGCCTGAATATCCGGACCTACCAGCCGAAGATACTATTTTACAAAAATGACGCCAATTTAGGAACGGTCTGGGAACAGGCACTCTCGGACGGACATACAATATTGGGAGACGAGATAATAGAAGCGTCTCCGTATTTCATATCGCCTAAAGATATAAGGATTCCGTCGCTTATTTGGAACTGGTCCATCAACGGCAGTTCGGTGGACATTTTGGGCATCAGAAAAAATCTGATGCCGCTTACTGTGCAGACCGGCGTTTCCGGAACATCGATAATAAAGCTGGAAATTAACAATAAATACAAACTTTTCGAAACCGCTAGCAAAGAAATCAGTGTGGAATTTTAATTTGAAATGAAAAAATTTTTGCCATATATTTTAATACTAGTTATATCAACGGGCATATTGAGCCCGGTGGCAGATATAAATGCGCAAGGTACTAATCCTCCAAACGGAACTTGTAGATATCGTGAATCTTCGAGTAGCACCACTATACTTGAACGCAACACATATGATACTTGTAAAGCAAAACCGGTATATATAAATTGGAAAGAATCCACGTTGGCAGAATTTCAGGCCGAACAAAAAGCTTTGGCGGAAAAAGATACAGCACTTGGAACCTGTAGGTATTATGATCCTTACCCAACAGCCGTAATTGTGCGTACCACGCACGATACCTGCAACAAAAACCCTTCGTATATAACCTGGAAACAATCCACGCTGGCGGAATTCGAAGCCGAGCGAAAAGCGATGGAAAGTGGAACAACGCCGGGGACACCTTCTACTCCAGATACAAGATACAAACTTCTAACCCCGTTGCCGTGCGATAATAAAACGCCGGGGTGTGAAAATGGAGAGCTAAAATATTTTGACCCAGCGAGTAATGACAAAGAAAATTCCAAACTGGGTGAATATCTTAACATAATGCTCCGAATATTCATCGGTATTTGCGCCGTCTTGGCTGTGATAATGATTGTGATGGGTGGAATCGAATATATGACGACCGAGCTCATATCAAGCAAGGAAGAAGGCAGAAAAAGAATCACAAATGCGATTTTCGGGCTTCTTCTGGCCCTCGGCGCTTACACACTTCTTAACACAATAAATCCTGACCTGCTTAACACTGATCTGAAGAGCCTAAAAACGGCAACGGTGGTGGTAGATCTTGGAGGTGAAGGAACAACGCCCCTTAATGAAGCAACGGCACCGGCCGAACTCCGAAGTGCTGGCATTAATTGCCCTAAGGGGGGTGGAGGCGCAGCGCTTACTGCAATAGCCCAATCTTATATAGGTCATTCAGCTTATGATATGAGCAAAAGAAATACCACAAGCGGAGGAACGGCATATGTTGACTGTTCTTCCTATGTAAGTCAAGTATACGTTTGTGCAGGACTGGGAAACCCAGGCGGCACTACTGCTGGCATATTCGGAGGAGGGAGTACTACTATCGTTAGTATCAGTGCAGATGGAACAATGGTAAATGACACACCGCTAAAAATTGGAGATTTGCTCGGGTGGAGACAAGGTGAAAATAAAGAAAAGTGGGGCCATGTTGTTATGTATATAGGCAATGGACAGGTAATAGATGCTCAAGGTCAAGGAGGGGTAGCTGTCAGATCTTTGAATTCCGACCAGTTTAAAGGAAGGATAAAATATGTAAAAAAAATATAGGATAATTTTATGATAAAAAGAAATTTTATACTTTTAATAATAATCCTGGTCGTTGTTATGGTTGTGGTTTCCATATTCTTTTACACCCGCCCAAGCACGATCGCGCCCGGAGAAGACACGGGGGGTCTGAATAATTTTATTTCGCAGTTTAACCCTTTCGGAACAAGCACCACATCTCCGCCACCAGCCACAACTCCGCCCGCCGACATTTCCGGATATCAGCCGGGCCCTACGGAAGAAACAAATCTAAAATTAAAAAAAATCTCAAGCATGGAAATAGCCGGCTTCACGGTATTTATGAAAGAAAGATTAAAAGATATGCCAGTACCGACAGAAACATCGGCAATCAGCCCTGCCATAACTTACAATTTCGGCACGGTCACTCTTAAAAGCGGAAGCGCGGGCGAGGCGGTAAAAGAACTCCAAAAATTTTTGAAAAATACGCTTACTCTTGAATTAGAGCTTGATGGTGTTTTTGATGAGGAAATGATTACCATAATTAAGCAGTGGCAAAATGATCATGGATTGATTGCCGATGGCGTCGTCGGCCAAAAAACAAAAACGGCAATGTATGTTTCGGTAAATCAAACAACAAAAACATCCAAGCCAACCCCGCCGGCCACCGAATTTATGCCGGCTTTAAGATACGTCGACCGGGCAACGGGGAATATTTATCAAACTTTTACGGACAAAATAGAAGAGAGAAAATTCTCTTCAACTATAATACCAAAAGTATACGAAGCATTCTTCGGCAACAAAGGGCAGTCCGTCGTTATGAGATACCTAAAAACGGACGGCCGGACAATTGAAACCTTTGTCGCCGGCCTTCCGAAAGAATATATAGGAGGGGACACAGCCGAAAATAACGAAATAAAAGGGGTTTTCCTGCCGGAAAATATAAAAGATGTGAGTTTGTCGCCCGATACAGGAAGCATAATTTATCTTTTCAATGTCGGAGACAATATAGTAGGCACAACTCTCAACTTGACGAGCAATAAGAAAGCGCAGGTTTTCGATTCGCCGTTCACTGAATGGCTTTCTCTTTGGCCGAGCAGTAAAATGATCACCTTCACGACCAAACCTTCTTCCGGCATCCCGGGATATATGTACGCCATGGATCCAAGCGGAAAAAATTTCAATAAAATCATCGGACGGGTAAACGGGTTAACCACTCTTTCCAGCCCCAATGGGAAATTGGTCCTTTATGGCAACGACAGTTTGTCACTCAACCTTTACCACACAGACACGAAAGTTTTGGACTCTATCCAAATCAGAACCTTGCCGGAAAAATGCGTTTGGGGCAAAGAAAGCGACGTCATTTATTGCGGAGCGCCGAAATCAATCGGTACCGGACAATACCCGGATGCCTGGTATCAAGGAGAAGTATCTTTTTCGGACCAAATTTGGAAGATAGACATCGAAACCGGGAATGCCACCATCATTGCCGATCCGGCGGCGATAAGCGGAGAAGAAATTGACAGCACCAAGCTCATGATGGACGAGGGAGAGAATTATTTATTTTTTGTGAACAAAAAAGATTCTTTTCTTTGGGAGTTGGAACTTAAATAGCGCCAATGTATTTTATCACCACGCGGCGGGAGCGCCCGGTGCCTACCGATTCGGTTTTCAAATCAACCGCATCGGACAAAAATTCATGAACGATCCGGCGTTCAAAAGCCGACATCGGATCAACTTCTATATTTGATTTGAAATAACGGGCCCTCTCCGACATCATATGAGCTACGGCGCGGACATTTTCGATATGTTTTTTCTGAAAACCGTTTACATCGACGAGAATGCTGGGGCCGGATTCTATCCCGCCTTTTTTCGTCTCAATAATCCTGTGGACAAGATGATTCAAGGCATGCAAACCTTCGCCGTCGCGCGAAATGAAAAAATGCGGTTCTTTCACTTCCGCCGAAATCCAAATATTATTGGGACCGTCTTCAATAACAGAAATACTACTCAACTCCAGGGTGGTTTTTTTAATCAACTCTTCAATTAATTTTTGAATTTCGTTCTTATCCATAAAATTTATTTGGTTACAGGGGTAAATTCTTTCTTTTTGATGTATATCTGCTGGCCAACCATAAAAAGGTTGCTGGTAATCCAGTATAGGGCAACCGCGCCGGAAATGCTATAAGCGATGAAGGCGACAATGAATGGAAAAATATATTTCATCTGCACACTCATGCTTTTGGTAAAACTTTCCTGAAAAGAACTGCCGGTGCCAGGAGTGGTTGGGGAAGGTGCCGGCTTGGGCATAAAGTGCGCCTGCAGGTATTGGGAAACGCCGGCCAAAATCGCCAAAAGGGCGCTTTTGCTTGTTATGTCGATGAGGCCCAAAAAGACCATGTTGTGGGTCCCGGGAGTTGGAATAAAAGAATAAAGGACGCTGCCTTCAAAATTTATTCCCTTTAAAAAAACGTAGTACAAAGCGAAAATAATCGGGATTTGGATTAAAACCAAAAGACATCCGGAAAACGGATTGGTTTTGTTTTTTTTATAAAGATCAAAAGTCAGCCGGGCCTGCTCTTCTTTACTCGCCCCGCTTGCTTTTATTTTATTCAATTCGGGGGTCAAAATATTCATCCGAGCCTGGCTTTCTATGGATTTATGGGAAAGCGGCAGGAGAATCAGTTTGACTATTATAGTAAGAACCACGACAGCAATACCAACGTCTCCGTTGGGTATAACAGACACCAAAACAGCCAGGGCGTTCAGTAACGGCTGATATAAGACAAGATTCCAAATGTTTCCGAGCATTTTCCCATTCTACCCCGAAGTAAAATTTTTAGCAAAATTTATTACGAAGCTGGTATAAAAATAATTAAAAATCAGAGCAACGGATCGATGTGATTTTTTTGCCACGGATGGCAGCGCAGGACACGCAAAAATCCCAGATATGTCCCCTTCAACGTTCCGTATTTCTTTATGGCCTGTTTGGTGTATTCCGAACAAGTCGGGTAAAAAACACAGCTTGGCCTTTTAAAAACAGAAATATATTTCCGGTAGAAATCAATTAATTTTAGCAAGTGCGGTTTTAATTTCATTTTCAAGCGTTAAAACATCATTTTGATACTTTTTAAACACAAAAACGCCCCGAAGGCCGGCCGGGAAACCGGCGATGTATTTTTCCAGCGCTTTGTACCCCAAACGTCTCAATAAATTTCTTTTAACGGCGAGTTTGGCCACGCTTTTAGGGACAATAACGGAAATTTTTCTGATATTCCCGCCACTTTTAAAAAACCTGAAAGTCAGGTTCGGAAAATTAAGGAACCTGCCTTCCTTAAAGATTTTTTCCACTGTTTTTGTATCAGCTCTGTTTATTTTTTTGAGCATGGCTAGCCGGAAATTTAAACCGTGAGCTTGGCCCGTCCTTTTCTACGTCTTCGATTTATCACCCTTTTGCCAGTTTTTGTCTTAGATCGCACCAAAAACCCGTGGGTTTTGGCTCTCTTTCTCTTTTTTGGTTGGTATGTTTGAGACATGTGGTAGAGTATACCCCAGCACCCATATTAAGTCAAAGTGAGCGTAATGGTTCACTAGCTTGGACGGATTGAGGTATATCATAGAAACATGTCATACACAAAAAACCCACACATGCCCAAGGTACGCAGAGACGCTGCGGACATGGTCAGAAGAGGCTTTAGTAAAGAGGAGGTCGGTCGAAGGTTTGGGGTTGGTTCCAGTACCATATGCAAATGGGTGAAGAAAGCGAAAGTGTGGGGATATGGAACCATTCCAACACTTTCTTCTAGGCCCAAACATCACCCCAAACAATTAAGCGATGAATTGGTCTGGAAAATATTCCAACAGAGAATCAAAAACAGAAGATGTTCCGAAGTAGTGCGTCAAGAATTACTGAATCAGGGAATTAAAGTTTCTCTTTCCTCAATCAAGCGCACATTAGACCGACACGGTCTTTTAAAAAAGAGAAGTAAGTGGAAACGATATCATCCCCACGTAGATCGCCCATATCCCCTGAAAGCAGGTGATTTGGTGCAAATTGATACTATTCACCGGATGATTGATGAAAAGAAAAGATTGTATGTATTCGTGCTCATTGATATATTTTCCAGGTGGATATATGCCAGAGCATATGAAAAAATGAACGGCAGACAAACCATCAGATTTGTAAACGAAGCTCAGAGAAATGCATCCTTCCATTTTCAAATGTTGCAGAGTGATCATGGACCGGAATTTTCTAAATGGTTCACTTCTAGAATTGAGAAGAACCATAGGTATACCAGAATCGGTAAACCGAACGACAATGCCCATATTGAAAGAGTAAATCGGACGATTCAAGAAGAATGTTTAGACCACTTACCCAATGATGTGAAAAAGATTAATTGCGAACTGGAAAAATATCTGCAATACTACAATTACGAGAGATTGCATTTGAGCTTAAATTTAAAAACGCCAAGTCAATTATTAATTAATTCCGTCCAAGCTATTGGTTAGAATACGAGTGAGTGGAATATGGGTGCTGGATATATAACATTATCCACAGATTATCAACAAGGTTAATAAGCTTTTAGAGATGTCATTCAGTTTATAAATAGTATAATACGAAACTATGAATACAAAACAGTTGTGGAAAAGTTGCCTGATGGAAATAGAATCGGGCATATCAAAGGCAAATTTCAGCACCTGGTTTAAAAACACATCTATTATAAAAGAGGAAACTGGCATCATTTATATTGGGGTGCCGAACGAGTTTGTTCGGGATTGGCTCATAAACAAATATCATAAGCTTATAACCAAGACCATCGCGGAGGCGTATGAAAATATGCGGGCAGTGGAATACACCATTATCAAGCCAGAAAACGCCAGACAGGAAACGATAGTGGCAGGCGACACTATCGAAAAAGAGCTTCCTTTAAAGGATTTATATATTAATCCGGAGGACAACCTGAACCCGCGTTATCATTTTAATTCTTTTATTGTGGGGACTTTCAATGAGCTGGCTTACGCCGCCGCCCAGGCGATAATAGAAAATCCAGGAACCAAATACAATCCGTTTTTTGTTTATGGAGGCACTGGGCTCGGGAAGACCCACCTGATCCAGGCGGTTGGAAACGCGATAAAAGAGAAATACCCGAACAAAAAAGTGCATTATATGACTTTGGAAAAATTTGCAACCGATTTTATAAACTCGTTGCAAAGCAACAAAGCGAATTCTTTCAAGGAGAAATACCGCAAATACGATCTTCTGATCATCGACGATATCCAATTCATCGGCAAAATGGAAAAAATTCAAGAAGAACTTTTCCACACCTTCAACACCTTCCATGAAAACAACAAACAAATTATTTTTTCTTCCGACAAACACCCTAATTACATCCCGGAACTGGCCGACCGTTTAAAATCGCGCTTCGCCGCCGGTATGATCGTTGACATTTCCGAACCGGAATACGAATCCCGTCTGGCAATCTTGAAGGTAAAACTGCGCGAACTTAACATTAACCTGGAAGAAGATTTAATGGAGTATGTCGCGGGATCCGTGCAAGGCAATATCCGCGAACTGGAAGGGAGCTTAAATCTTATTGTCTGCCAATATCGCCTGAAAAATAAGCCTTTAACTCTCGCGGAAGTGAAAAATCTGTTAAAAAACAACATGAAGCCGAAAAGGAATATTGCCATAAAGGATGTGGTAAAAACCGTTAGTGAATATTATAAATTAGAGGAACCGTCAATTTACGAAAAAACTAGAAAAAAAGAAATAGTCAAAGCCCGACAGGTCGTTATGTATCTGCTCCGGGAAGATTTTAATGTTTCCTACCCGCTAATCGGTCAAAAATTAGGGGGGAAGGATCATACGACGGTAATACACTCATGTTTAAAAATCAAAGCTGATTTAAAAAATGACCCACAACTACTACAGGAGTTGGAACAAATAAGAATTATGTTTAAATGATTGTTAATAAGTGGCTCAAAAGATAATGATAAGTAAAAAGGAAATTGTTAATTAAAAATTATTAAATAAATTTTTTAAAAAATAAATAAAATTACAAAAAGTTATCAGATATGATTCAAACACAAAAAACACAAAATAATCATATTCAACAGCCTCAAATTTGTTTATCCACTTATCAACAACATTAATATTATTAATAAATTAAATATATAAAACTATAAACAACTTATGAAAACAGAATGCTCTGTTGAAAAAATTAAAAACGCGATCTCTCAAGTGGAAAGAATTACCGGTAAAAACTTAACCCTGCCGGTTTTAAATTCTATTTTATTGGTTGCTTCCGGAAAATCTATAAAATTAAGGTCTACTAATTTAAGTTTAGGGGTGGAAATTGAAATTCCGGCCAAAGTAGAAAAAGAAGGCACTCTTTCCATATCCGGGTCAGTGTTAAATGCCGTTTTTTCTAATGTTTTTCAAAATGAAAATGTTTATCTGGAAAGCCGGGATGGAAATTTATTGATTAAAACAAAAAAAAGCCAAATAAGGCTAAAATGTACCCCACACGAAGACTTTCCGACAATCCCAACCGTTACCGGGGCCAGTTTTGAGATAGAGTCAAAAAAACTAATTGACGGCATAAAATCGGTTTATTATAGTTCTTCTGTTTCGGACATAAAACCGGAGATTTCCAGTGTTTTTATGTATACCAACGAGGACAACTTGATTTTTGTTTCCACCGACTCTTTCCGGTTGGCTGAAAAAAAAGTTAAAACAAAAGGGCTCGAGGAAATAATGGGGATATTAATCCCTTTTAAGAATGTTTCTGAAATATTGAAGGTTTTTGGAGAGTTTCAGGGAATCATAAAAGTATGTTTCAACAAAAACCAAATTTCTTTTTCTTCCGACGGTGTTTATCTGACTTCTCGGATAATCGATGGGATTTTTCCCGATTACCGCCAAATTATTCCCAAAGATTCATCCACTGAAGCGGTCATGCTCAAACAAGACCTGCTGAACGCCCTCAAACTCTCCAATGTTTTTTCCGATAAATTTAATCAAGTTAATTTTTCGATTAAACCCAAAGAAAAACTTTTTGAGCTCTCATCCGTCAATAACGATATTGGAGAAAACAAGACGTACCTGGATGCGGTTATGAAAGGGGAGAATGTTGAACTTGGTTTCAACTACAGATATTTTCTGGACTGCTTCCAGTCGATTACTACCGACAGTGTTTCTATAAGATTATCCGGGGGCTCTCGGCCGATGGTTATATCTCCTGTTTCCGACAACTCGTTTACTTATCTTATAATGCCGATGAACAGGTAAGATACCTGTCCCGTACTAAATTTTTGGTTACGGGGCATAACGACAAAGATTATTAGTTAAAATTTTAGTACTGGGATGATCGAAATAAGGGACTTACTCGGCCGGTTCAACAACATTCTTCTTTCCGAAGAGGGGAAAAAAGAAACCGTCAGAAAAATCATCTCGGAAGCCATAAAGACAGAAATAAATTCCAAAAACATAAATATAAAAAACAACGTGATTTATTTAAACATCAAACCCATCTATAAAAACGAGGTTTTTTTGAAGCAAAATCAAATTTTTTTAAAACTTCGGGAATCTTTCGGTAAAAAAACTCCCCAAAACATGCGTTAATTATTCCTCCACCCTGAAATTCATCACCGCTTCGTTGCGGTTGTATGCGGTATCGTAAAAAATTATTTTTAATTCATTGTTGCTCTGCAGATTTTCCAGCTCTCTTGGAATAAAGGAGAAGCTAAAAAGCGTTTCTCTGGTTTCCAAATAAATATCATTTACAAAAATGTCTATTTTTTGCAGAGGAAAACGCCCAAAGCTGGTAATTTTTAAATTAATTCTTTGGTCTGGAGAATAAGTTGTCGCGTCATTTGGTTCCAAAATGGAGATTGTCGGCTTGGAAAGATCGGTGTGCACGTCATCGGAGGCGGAAGGTTTTTCGTTCCAGGTCGTTATTTTATAATTTCCTTTGTTTTGCGCCCACCATTTTTGCAAGGGAATTTCCCAATGATCAAACTGGAAATTGGTTCCCGGGTTGGAGGGCGCCGGCCCCGAAATATCATTTCTGTCCACCCAATACAGTATCGAATGCACGTTGGTTATGACTTTTTCCTCCAGGGTTTCCTCGGGCGTATTTTCCGTGGCTAATTTCCCGGAAATCTTGTCGATGAAGAAATTTTCGTTGCCCTGCCAGGATCCGCGCAGAGCCGGCTTTACCTTAGTCGGATCGATTTCCAGGTCAGGCGCCTCGAAACTCTCGGCCGGCAGGTTTCGGAGCGCTTCGCTTATAAATTTATTCCAGATCGGTCCCGCCAAAGCCGCTCCGCCTTTTTTCATCGGAGTATTGTC
>Ga0209211_10002804_pt1 | contig 29378 bp, 26 predicted proteins | sample RifGroA2_FD_183992 | JGI IMG/M metagenome (GOLD analysis project Ga0209211, IMG submission 183992) | Groundwater microbial communities from Rifle, Colorado, USA - Groundwater A2 (SPAdes) (version 2) | ecosystem: Environmental > Aquatic > Deep subsurface > Groundwater | place: Rifle, Colorado...
ATTAAAGCATTGGAAAAGGCAAGCAAAAGGCAGAGAGAAATCTTATTAAAAGCCTTAGGCAACGGGAATGCTGATGAAGAGCAAATAAAGGATGCGATAAATATAATTAAGGCAACTGGAGCTTTGGACTATGTAAAATTTCTGGCAAACACAAAGATAATGGAAGCCAAGGAGAATTTAAAGAGGATTGGCTTGAATAAAGAAAGCTTAGAGTTTTTTGGCGGCTTTGCTGACTTTATGTTGGGGAGGAAGCTTTAAAATGGGCATATGGAAAAAAATAATGCCTTACGTTCTGCATATGAGGCCTTTGTCATGGCCAACATTTCTTATTCATATGGGCGTAGGATTCGCTTTTGCGGATGGTTTTAAAATGGGATTTAATGCTATTTTGATTTTTTTAGCTGGTTGGTTTATTTGGGTTATTCTGTTAAATAGTGGTACTCTAACTTTTAATAGTTATTATGATAAAGATACGGGAAGTGTTATGTGGTTGAATAAACCCCCTAAGTTACCTAAACATTTATTGTTATTTTCATGGATTTTGTTTATATTTGGTTTAGTTTTATCCCACTTTATAAATTTTAGATTTTTTATTGCGTATCTAATTTTTTTTGTTTTAGCTGTAATGTATTCCCACCCATTGATAAGATTAAAAGCTATCCCTGGTGTAGACGCTTTGGTGAATGGAATAGGGTATGGGAGTTTAACTGTTTATGCTGGATGGGCATTAGCTGATAAAGCTTTAAATCCTACAGGATATTTATTATTATTAGCAATGTTTTTTGCATTTATGGCTTTATACCCTATAACTCAGTTTTATCATTATGAAGAAGATCTTAGAAGAGGGGATAAAACTCTTACAATATGGATTGGGAAAAAAAGAGCATTATCTTTGTTTTTTATATTAGCTACGATAAGTTTTGTTTTACTCTTTTATGGGGCTATAAAAAAATATTTTCCACATTATATATTTTTTCTTATCTTTATATACATATATCTTGGTAAACTTTATCTTGGCTGGTACTCAAATATGAATGGAGTAGATGAAAAGAAAATGATGTATAAGATAGCAGGGATAGCTCTAGCAATTGATATCTGGCTTATAGTAAGTGTTTTAATATAAAAATATTAGCCAGTAACAACCAGGTCTTCTTATTAATTTTTGCTAAAGTGGCAGCTGCCATTAATCCAGCAGGGTCAGCCCCTACTGCAACAACATATCTTTTTAGCCTAAAAAACAGCTTTTCTTACCCTGTTCCAGTCAACTTTAGTACTAACACAGCCGTCTTTAAGAAGAGGGATAGATAAGGTTAGTATGCCCTGCTTTTTCATTATTCTAACCCCTTCTTTCAGTTCAGGGATGCAGGCTACCCCCAATGTTGCCCTGAATTTATACTTCTTTACTATGTTTTTTACCAAAGAGCTGCCGGGGGCAATAAAAACCTTATATCCAAAAGATTCTGCTTCTTTCTTGAAAGGGCCTATACTGCATTTGCCGCAATTTATGCAGATAATCCCATCTTCCGTTGTCTTTGCCTTGCAGTCCAAGCTGCGCAGGCATTGCGGCAGAAAGATAACTTTCTGATTTGCAGGAATATCCCTGAATTCCTTATTTTTTCCCATAGCTACTCTAAAAATATTGCAGCTTTTTCAGGCTCATAGTGCCACTCAGACGGCAATCTGCCTGATCTTTTATAATATTTTGTCAGGCGCTTTATCTTAGATTCAGTTATTGTTAAGCCCCTTTTTGCCGGCTCATCAGACGGGTTATTTTCCAGATGCTTTTTTATTAAAACAGCCTTTTTGATCAGGGCAATCATGTCTTCCGGCGTATCTGGCAAAAGCTTCTTTTCCTTTAATATAGATGTTATCCTTTTGTTATCAACAAATTTAGTAGAGGGAATGCCGTACATATCCCTTAGAATAATGCCTATTTTTGATGATGTGTTGCCTTCTTTTGCCAGCTTTACAACCAGCATTTCAATCTCTTTTGGCTTGTACCTGCTCCATGTCGGAATTGTTTTTTTAATGGGCTTTTTAGAGCCGCTTTTGCCCCTTTTTCTTGAATACATCCTTGCCATTTATTTTCACCTTTGACAGATTTTTAATTATATTAATTCGGAAACAAAGAAAAAGCTTTGCCTCCAGCATAAGCAAGCCCTTAATGAACCGGCTTATCTATTGATAGGCAGGAGAAATTAACATTTATTTATAAATATTTGGTTTGTAGCTTCAAAAGGGAAAGTTTTATATACATTATTCACAAATTGATTTACTGGTTTAAATGATAGAGTTTTTATACAAAATCAGCGAAAAGAAGCTTGGCTCTGGAAAGGGGCCAAAATACCCTGTGCCAAAAACGGGCTTTATCTGGCTGCATTTGACAAATCCTTCTAATGAAGAGGTAAACAAAATAAGAAGAGACTTTAATGTTGCTGATACCATATTTGAAAAATTTTATAAGGAGAAAAACAGCATCAGGTACACTTTCAAGCCACTTGCATTTACACTGGTGGACTATTACACCGAAGGCAAGAATATAAAGGTGGAAGATGTTTTGTTTATTATTGGCGAGCATTTTATAATAACAATAACAAAAGCCAGGCTAAAGCACTATGATGAGATATTCAAGCTGATTTCCGAGAGATTAAAAGAGTTTGGGACTGATATAGGCTATATTCTGCATGAAATCCTGGATTACGATGCGGAAGGCAATTTTGATGTTTTGAGCCTTACAGAGGGCAAAATAGCTGAGTTGGAAAAGGCTGTTCTGGATGCAGATGATATACACCAAAAAGTGATGTTAGTTATAAAATATAAAAGATACCTGCTGCAAATGTGGAGAAGATTATGGTCCAATTCAAAGATAATATTCTCTATAAAAAAAGGAGCTACGCCAATAAAAGTGGATATTGAGCTGTTAAGGCTGTTCGACCATGTGCATGACACTTTCATTTATCAAATGGATATAGTGACAAACCAAAGAGAGGTATTGACAGATGCCATCACAATTTATGAGTCTACACTGACAAACAGGCTGGCAGGCGTATCAAACAAAATAAATTCAGGGATTAAAAAGCTGACTTTTATCATGTTTCTCTGGACAGCAATAGCAACAATCCTCTCAGTGCCAAATACTGTTGCAACCATTTTTGGGATTCCGGAATGGCCTTTGACTGTAGATGCATGGGGGTTTATAGCGTTTATTTTAGTAGTGTCAACTTTAGTGCCTTTGATATGGTTCTGGATATACTGGAAAAAGATAAGAGAAGAGCACGTATAGCCAGCTAATATTTTGATTTCTTATGTTAAAGAATAGCCCCGGGCAGATTCCAACCTAAGGGCTTCGCCCTATTAATAATAAGATAGTGGAAATAGCATCGCTGAGGTGATGTTTTTTCTTCTTCAATTCTTCAAACAAGAAATCTATCTTAAAACCTATCTGCAATCCAGTGTTACTGTGCTTCCTGCAGAATTAAAACGCCATAAAGTCATCACAAATTTACTATCCTTATTGCCGGTTACTCCCCCAGCAGTTCTTGTTGACTGAAAATGCTGGATAAGCTTCCACTTTGTTTGAGATGGGCTGTCTGCATTTCTGATGCAATATTGTTGGAAGTCATATTCAGTCATCCTGCTGCCCCATCCATCGCATATCAATGACTGAGAACCCTCAAGGAATATTGGATTAATTGTTACGCTCATCTCATCATAGCTTCCTGGGGTAGGGTCGCTTACGAGCGTTCCTGATGCAGTCAAATCATAAGAGACAGTGTCGAGGCTAGGGTCTGATTTTTTCTCTACAATGCTATTCAGGGTACAGGATACGCTATCGACAGTTACACCCATCTTCACAATGTTCAGCTTTGTGTTCTTGCAGACAGTCGCACCCTTGCTGTCCCTCACACATACCTGGATATCATAGTCGCCTACTCTCGCGGAATCTGCAATTTGGCTTGCGATATTTCCTCCAGGCTGCATCTCTATGCCTTCTGGAAGTCCGCTGGCAGTGAAATAATAAGGCGGTGTGCCTCCTTCTGGCAATCTGATTTCAGGGCCTCCTCCTCCCCATCTTTCCCTCTCCCTCTGTAAATCTGCTTTTGTGCATATATAGGAATTGCCTCTATCGTCTATACATCCTGATGGGTCGCATTTTACAGCGATACCATTCTCATCCGTTTCAGGCATAGCGCATACGTCAAAGTAGAACCAATTTCCGATTGCAGTCGTATTAAGCTCTGCAGGCAATTCAAAATCAAGAGCTTTAGCGCTTCCTTGATTTTTGTTTGCAGCAGGAGCAACAGCAGTAGCCTGTCCTTTAGCAAGCTGGATAGCCCTGTCTATGAATTCTTTTGTTGTCCTTCCATCATCTTTGTTATTTGGGATTACCCTGTTTCTTCCCATCTCTGAGATTGTCTGGTCTAATATTTTCATGACTTGAGCTGAAGTAAGGCTGGGATTCTCTGCCCATATCTTATCCAACACTCCTGCAACTTCAGGGGTTGAGAAAGATGTTCCGCTGCATGTGATCTGCTGGCCCATGCCTGATCGTATAGGCTTGTCATAGCCTAAAGAATATACCATCTCTTCTGGCTCACCATCAGCGACGTGGTTCATGCTCCTTGCTACCTCTCCATTGGAATCTGAAGCTCCGACTAACTTTACACGGCTGAAAGCATTAGGATACGCTTTTTTCAGATCTTCAATCTCTATGCCAAGGTCAACTCCGGCATTGCCTGCTGCAACCACTATCATCGCCCTGTCTGCAGCGCGAGGATTAAGTTTTATCTCCGCTTCCATCGCCTGCAAGAACATCCTGAAGAATACCTTCTGCTCGTCCCTTACTGTCTGGCATCTGATGGTGTGGCAGCCAGTCAACAGCTCTTCTCCAGAAACTCCATCATATGAAGCTTTTGACTGGAGCGAAAAGCTGAACACTGTCCTGTCTGTACTGCTCTCCAGGTTCTCCATGGTCTCTCCCATCTTGTTAATTATGCTTAACATGCTTTTACTAGGGAGATCTTGGTTTATGTCTACTGTATAGGTATCGATGCTCTGGGCTGTCGCTACACGTGTAGTCAACTGGCCGTGGTCTTTTGAGCAATCTGAAGGAGGGTTTGCCTGGCTGAAAAAATCTGTGACTACGACTTTTGCAGGATTTACTGAGAATGCTGGATAAGCGTCCAAGAACCAGTTCTGCTGCGACATAGTTTTGATGAAAGCAGACTCTGTGCCTGCAGCCACCTGTATCATATACAATCCTGCTTTGGGGATTGATGCTGCTATTGTCCCGCCATTTTCCAATATCGCTTGCTTGACAACCTCATCTTTCTCATCCATATCTGCAAATAGATATATGAAGCCAGAATATGCTGATTCTACTGTTATGGTTTTTCCGTCATTTGTTTGAAATGGCACTTGTGATTCTGCAGGCAATGTGCCATTGAACTTTATTGCTCCTTCCAGAACAGAAGAGATAGCTGGGCTTTTATTGCAGCCAGCTATAAGAACCAATGAAAATAGGGCGATAATTATAAATAGGGCACGTTTGTTCATAAATAAGACCAATATGTTTTATATTTAAAAACTTTTCGTATAACTGTTGTTATACAAATTAATATGATAGCCCCGGGCAGACTTTCGTAGCTTTTCGCTAAATTCGAACTGCCGCCACAGCCTCCAAAGGGCTGCATCCTTGACCGCTAGACTACGGGGCTGCAGCTTAAAGTTTATTTACTTCATTTATAAAATTTGCCTTTTTTGGATTTATTACTTTGGAATTAGAAAAATATTTATACTAGTATGGCTAGTTATTATAAAAATGAGGAAAATAATGGTCTTTTGGGCTGTTGTTTTTATTGTCTTATTTCTGATTATTGCCGGCTGTAAAAAAAGCGAAGTTAGCAGCGAAACACAAACACCAGCTTCAACAGGCAATGTTGTCCAGACTATTAAAGGCGGCTGTGAGGATTCAGATGGAGGCATTACAGCTGAGAAGGCAGGAAAGGCAAGCGGCGCAGCTAACGGCCAGGAGTATGTTTATTATGACAATTGCCCTGTGATTCGCGGAGAGTTCTTGATGGAATACTATTGCGAGGACGGCGAAAGCAAAAGCCAGAATGTAAGGTGCCCAACCGGAACTAAATGCTTAGGCGGGGCTTGCAGAAAGATTTAATTTTTATGCTTCTTCTATTAAAAAATGAAGTGTGGTGCACTAATTATCTTCTATAGCCTCCCATAGAAAATTAAAGTATTTTCTATAATTATTTGCCAGAGCTTTATGTTTTATTACAAACGCAATCGGTTTTTCCAGCCATAGGACATTTGCAACATAATCTCCATAAATATAAATTACATTAAGCCCGCTTAATATTCTTGGCAGGATTTTATATTCATAGTATTGTGATTTTGTTATTGGCTTATTTTTGGATTCATGAACTAAGAGAAGTTTCCATTTGCACTTTAGTTTTTCCCTCTTTTTGTTATATTGCGGCCAAAAATAAGGCAGCCTATTTTCAACATCGCCTGTTGCGCCAATAAACAAAACTTCTTTATAGTTTAGACATTCTTTCAATATCGTCTTAATCCCTTCTGTTCCGCGATATATTTCCGATTCTATTTCTACTGGTGCTTTGCTAAGAAGTGAATTTAATTCGGAAATGGTTTTTTGAATTTCTTGTTTTTGCTCTTCGATTTTTGCTTTTTTCTCGTCAAGATATTTTTCCAAATTCTCTGGATTTTTTGCCTGAAAGACCCTTATTTTATCTTCAATAACATAACTGACAAGGCCTTTCTCAATAAGTTTGTTTAAAGCGTCATAAAGATTTTTTCTGTAAACTCCTGTTTCTTCAACAATCCTGCCGGCAGAAGTTGCTCCGAGGGTTAATAAAGACAGGTAAGCCTTTATTTCTGTCTCAGTTAAGCCGATTTCTTTGAGTATTTTTGTGTCCATACTCTTAGGGTAATCTGCTGGTATATTAATGTTGTGGTAGTATAAGGATACTACAAACATTCAAATAATGGACCAGTATTCTCTTAGAAGTGATTAAAAATGACAGAGAATCAAGATAAGGCAGAAGAAGGATTGGTAATCTACAGAGCCCAACCCATAGATGTTCCAAGACAGATAGAACACCTAAAAATACCCTTATCTGAAGTAACTCTTGAAAATAGGGCGTTGAATGGAGATGGAATGTACTCGGGAGTTTTCAGCAACCTTATGATAAATCCAAAAGGTATTGTGGGGTGTGCCTATCTAAGATATTTTACTGTTGCTAATGTGACTCCCCATAGCGCAGATGGTCTTTTTGAGAGAATGACAAATACACTATTTCGTGAGAGAACTATAAACCCCATGCACGCTGCTGAAATTGAGGGAAAAAAATACATTCGAAGATGGGAAGTAGTAGCAGGATCTCATTATAAAGAAGGTTTAGTTGGTATGGGATTTGGAGAAGTTTGTGTGCCAGATTATGATGTTCTAGCTACTTTAAAGTCAAATACAGTTAACCAAAGACAGCAGGTTATATCAAATGAATTGCTTAGAAATCTATATGATCCTCTTTTTGATGCGCTTGTTCAATTGTTTTATCATATAGCCGAGCATTAAAAAATGCAGAGAGAAAATGAAATGGAAAATTTGCTCATCGGCTCAGCAAGGCATCTGGAATTAGAAGGAGGATTGCGTGATTTAGAATACTTAATGTTAAATCTTCCATACAAGTGCAATCTTAACTGCCAAAAGTGCTGCAATGATCCTGAAGAGAGATTATTACATTCGTCCACAGAACCATTAACTCTTAAAGAAATTGCAAACATAATAATCAAAGCAAGAGATTTAGGGGTGCGTGTCCTTACAATTATGGGTGAAGGAGAACCTTTTTTAGATGAAAATATTAAAGGAATAGTAGAAAGAACAAGTGGGGCAGGATTGATACCTTACATTTTTACAAATGGAACTATGTTAGATGCAGACACAGTGAGATTTTTAAAGTTTAGCAAAGCATCATTGGTTATTGGAATTGATTCCTTAGATGAGACAAAGTATGACGAATTAACCCGAAGCAAAGGTTTCTTCCAAAAAGTATACAAGAATGTTCAAAATGTAAGAGAACAATTTAAAGATACTCACTCATAGATTGGTGAGTATGGGTTGCGAAGAATAGCAATAAATACAGTAGTCTCTCAAAGGAATAAAGGGGAATTGCCTGAAATTATGGATTTTTGCGGAGAGGATTTTGTTTTTGTCTGCAATACTCCAATGGATATAGGCAGAGCACAAGGAAATCCCCATTTCTCTGGTCAGTTTGATACTCCAAAAACGATACCGTTAGGTACAACTTCTAATGGTTTATGGTGTGCTTATATGAGAAATGGGATAAGCGTGGGTGCTGGTGGAGAAATATTAATGTGTGCTTATTCTCTAGAAAGCGCAGGTCATTTAGGTAATACAAGGAAGGGGGACCTAAAAAGATATGTTGGTGTTGCAAATGCTTCTTTTGATTCTTTCTATGGAAACGCAACGCATCCAAGATGCTTCTTAAGAGATGGCAGATATGAACAATTTATTCAAACACTAAGGGAGAGAACATGAAAATTGAAACAAAAGCAGTCCATAGCGGAGAAAGAAATGAAAAAAGACAGTATAGGCCTGTTGCAACGCCAATCGAGCAAACAGCAGCTTACTATTTTGAAGATACCAAACAAATACGGGATTTTTATAAAGGTAAATTAGGGGGAATAAAATATGGGCGGTATGGCTGCCCGACACAGCATGCAGTCGAGAGAAAAGTTGCTGACTTGGAAAACACTAAAAGAGCATTGGTTTTTGCTTCTGGAATGTCTGCTTTTACATCTGCTATTCTAGCTTTAACAAAAAAAGGAGACCATGTCCTTTTTACAGATGATTGTTATCGGAATATTAGACAATTTTTTATGGAGCTTCCAGATTTAGGTAGAGAATCAACAGAAGTTCCAATAGACGATTTGGGCAATATTGAAAGCTATATGCAAGGTAATTCTGTTCTTTTCTTTTCAGAATTGCCAACAAATCCTTTCTTGAGGGTGATTGATTTAGAAAAGGTGTTGGGGGTAACAAAAAGAAGCGGATTAGTATCAGTCATTGATTCTACATTTGCAACTCCAATTAACATAAGACCAATAGAATATGGTGCAGATTTAGTTTTGCATAGTGCAACAAAATATATGGGTGGACATAACGATCTATTTGCAGGAGTTGTAGCTGGAAAAAAAGAGCATATTGACAAAATTCAACAAAAAAGAGATTTATTTGGCGGAATCATTAGTCCGTATGATGCATACCTATTACTTAGAAGTTTACAGACTTTACCCTTAAGAATGAAAGCTTACAATGAAGCAGGCCTGGAAATTGCTCGATGGTTAAAAAAACAATCAAAAGTCGAGAGAGTATGGTATCCTGGTTTAAAATCACATCCGGATTATAAATTAGCAAGAGAATATCTTAATGGTTTTGGAGGAGTTATAACTTTTTCACTTAAAGCAACAGAAAAGCAAACAAGCAAGTTTGTGGATGCAATGCAGATACCCTATATTGCAACTAACTTTGGCGGCCCACAAAGCCTTATAGAACAACATGCGGTTTTAACTTTTTACAAAGACAGGGCAAATGCAGAAAAAAGAGGAATAACCGGAAATTTGATTCGTTATTCTACGGGATTTGAAAATATTGAGGATGTTTTTGAAGATTTTAATAATGCATTTCGTGTTTTGAAAAGATAACCCAATTATATTTAGCTATTATCTATACAAATTAAGAGCTTCTTCTTCCATGAAATGCAGTTTAGAAGGTATTATCAGGCACTGGGGGAATTTCCTGAGCTTAAGGTTTTTTAATTCTTTTAATCTGCCAACTTTTATAATCGGGGAATCCGAGCCTAGCTGGGCACAAGCTACAGCTACAATATCTTCATGAACATTGCTTTTTAGCAGATACCCAATTGCCTCGCTTATTGACAAGAACCTGTTTTCTTGGGGGTCAAGGTCGAGCAGGAATAGCGTATGCAGGCCGCTGGCAAGGTTGTTTTTTAGCACCTTTATCGGCGTTTTTACATCTTCATTGTTGAAAGGGATAGATGTAACCTTGCCGTATTTGTAAAGCTCCAGCCCAATTATGCCAACAGCAGTCAGTATTGAGGCATTGTGGATAATCCTTGTTTTTATCTTCATCTCCCTTGCCCTCAAAATCAGGTCAATATGGGTAGTTGCCCCAAACGGGTCGCCAACGACAAGGAAGGCAATGTCTGATTTTTTTGCTTCTCCAAGTATTGTTTTTTCCGCTTTCTTTTCAACTAAATTCCTGTCTGCAAGAATTATTTTCTTATTGTAGAGCTTTTCTAATCTTTTTATGGGGCAATTTAATTTAGATGTGTAGTTTTCCAGATAAACTTTTTTGCATTTCTTTACTGCAGCAAGGCCTTTTAATGTAATATCTTTCTCATCATTAAGGCCGATGCCTATTATGTAAAGTGCCATATTATTTCAGGATATTAGCCTGATTTAAAAAGATTATCAAAAAATTTTCTTATTTGAATTTTTATCAATAAACTAAGATATATTTTAACCCCATAAAAATGCTTTGCATTTTTAGGGCACAAAAAATTCCAAAGGAATTTTTTCGTGTTTCTTAAACCAGCTTCAACAGCGCGTATTCAATACAGTGTACCATGGGCAAAATTTTCGCTGTCTTATCTGGCAACAAAGCGAAAATTTTGCTGATAGACATCGTAGGAAATTATTTTTATTTACCCCCGATGACTAAAAATAATAGAAAATTTTATATAGGCTGAAGATAAGGATAGGTATATGGTAGCTTCAGGTTTATTGAGTCTTGCTGGCGTTGCTCTTAAAAAAATAGGAGACTATGCAGTTGGTTATTTAAATAATATAAAAGATAAGACTAGTGGAAAAGAGCCACCCCATCCTGGGGTTTTAGCTGGACCAAAACATCCAGTCACAGGAGAATCATTAGAAGGGAGGAGAGCTGATTCTATAACTACCTATAAAAAGGGAGTAGAGTATGGTACACAATCAAAAGCCTATAGACCCGCATATGCAGCTTTAATTCCACTTATCCTTGGCGCTGCATGGATGGCTTATCTGGTGGTCGGAAGCAAGGCTAAGCCAGCTGAGGTGCAGCTTTCACCTGCTGCAAATAACCTGGTTGTTGGCTTGTTTGTTTTTATAACAGCCTATTCTATTTTTCTTGTATTTTTCTTTGTTGGCAAAAGGATGGCTTTAAAGATAGAAGAAAAGTCAGCTGAAGCCAGGCAAAGAAAAAAGTCGAAAAGAAGGAAATAAGATTTTCTGGAATTGTTTTATTGTAAAATAAAAAAAAACAATCCCCTCCTTACGAAGGGGAAATTGCCTTCATGTTTTTAAACGTTGGGGGTGGTTTAAAATGAAGGCAAAGAATTTTCACAGCAAAAGCTGTGTCACCACAAAGACTAAAGGGGTGAATATGATCCTTGCCTAAACCAGTTCAATTCCAAGCTCCTCTGAAATTCTTTGCGCATGCATGCTTGGCCTTTTGTAGTCCATCTTTCCTAAGATCCACGGAGATTTTACTCCGGTGATAATTGTCATTACCTGCATTTTGCCTTTCATTGATTCCTCTACCCTTGCTCCCCAGATTACATTTGCATCCGGGTCAAGGCTTTCTGTCACTAACTCACCTATTTTGTTTACCTCGTCCAGTGTCATATCCGGGCCGCCTGAAATATGCAATAAAGCTCCTGTTGCGCCTTTATAGCTAATATCCAAAAGAGGATTTGACAAAGCGCCTTTAACTGCTTCCTCTACCCTGTTATTAGTATCAGAAGCTCCAACGCCTATAGCTGCTACTCCGCCATTCTGCATTATTGCCTTTACATCTGCATAATCCAAATTTACTAAGGAGGGTATTGCTATTGTCTCTACAATCCCTTTTATCATGGTCGATATTAGCTCATTTGCAACCGCAAATGCCTGCTTTATTGGCAAATTTCCGGCAATCTGCACTAACCGATTATTGTCAATTACAATTACAGTATCAGAAACCTGCCTTAGTTGCTGTAATCCAAATTCTGCCTTGTCGCATCTTGCCCTTTCAATCTTAAAAGGCATTGTTACTGTGCCAATAACAATTGCGCCACTGTCTTTTGCGACCTGGGCTACTATTGGGGCTGCTCCTGTTCCTGTGCCTCCGCCCATTCCTGCGCAAACAAAAGCCATATCAGAGCCTTTTAAAGCCAACTTAATATCCTGCAGGCTTTCCTGAGCAGATTCGGCTCCTTTTTCCGGGAATCCGCCGCAGCCCAAACCTTTTGTTACGCCCCTGCCTAATAAAAACTTTTTATCCGCGTCTATAATATTTAAATGCTGCTGGTCTGTATTGCAGGCAAGTATTTCTGCCCCTTTTATACCTTTTTGGTATAGCCAGCCGACCATGTTGTTGCCAGCGCCACCAACACCAATTACCTTTATATTTGCCTGGCCTACCTCAACCCCTTCAAATGTATTCTTTTCTGATTGCTTTAATGCGTTGTCCACTATAAAATCCATTTTTTTCACCCCTCCTCATTTGTGGTTTCTAATGTATATTTTCCAATATAAATATTAAAATACCGAAATATTTATATTGAAGCTTTTTTATTCAACCCTTTAGAAAAAGTTTTAAGTTGCTTGTGCCAACAAGTAATTTAATAGATTTTCAAATACATTATAAAAAGTTGCTTTTCGCCAAAAAAGCAAATTGATAATGGTTTGAGTTTTTCGCCAAAAAAACTCTAATAATCTTTCTTTTATACTTTCATATGTGTGGTTATATTTAAATATTTCTGAATTGTGAAATATATATTGCAGTGTTTAAATCACTTTTTTTCTGATTTTTTAGAAAGCTGATTAACAAATTTCTGGGCTGATTTAACGCCTTTCATCATAGCGAGGCTGTACCAGCCATAAGGAGGATATTTTCTTCTTGCCCACCATGACTCTATATAGGTAACATGCTCAAGCCTGTTTTTAGGAGGCATAATTGGCTTCTCGTCTGCATAGCCAATTGCGATTACAGCATGGGCTATTGCATCTTCTGGCAGGTTAAAGATGCGCCTTAGCGCGTCTTCGTCAAATGCGCCTACCCAGCAAGCGCCTAAGCCCTGGGCATGCGCTGCTAATAACATATTTTCAACTACTGCTGCGCAGTTTTGTATTGTATAAAGCCTCTCGCCTCTTGTGCCATAGAACCTCTGGGCTTTTTCCGGCTCTGCCACAATTATGATATGCACAGGCGCTTTTTCCATCCATCTTTGCTGCAAACAGGCATCTGAGACTTTTTTTCTGGTTTCCTCTTCCCTTACCAATATAAATTTCCAATTTTGGATGTTGCCTGCGCAGGGGGCCAGCCTGCCTGCATCTAAGATATTTGCAATTAATTCCCATTCAACAGGCCTCTCTTTGTATTTCCTTACAGAGCGCCTTGTCCGGATGCATTCAAGTGTGTCCATAAATCATAGCCTCTTTTTTGATTATTATTTTTAGGTGGTGTTCCTTTCTGAATAAATTATTTATACTAGTACTCATATTTATAATTATCGATGGAATACGCAAAGCTGGCTAGAATCTATGGGGAATTAGAAAAGACAGCCAAAAGGCTGGGGAAGACATATATTATCAGTGAATTTTTGAAAGAAACAAAAACAGAGGATGTATCTGTTATTGTCTTATTGCTGCAAGGAAGGCTATTTCCACATTGGGATACAAGGGAGATAGGGGTTGCTTCCCGGATTGTTATTAAGGCAATAAGCCTGGCTACAGGCATTAAAGCAGAGCAGATAGAGAATGAATGGAGGAAAAAGGGCGATCTTGGAGAGGTTGCAGAAGAATTTGTTGGAAAGAAAAAACAAAGAACATTATTCAGCAGGGAATTAACTATAAAAAAGGTTTTTGAAAATTTAAGGAATTTAGCCGGCTTAGAGGGGATAGGCACTGTTGATAGAAAAATAAATCTAATAGCTGAGCTGCTTACTTCTGCAGAACCAATTGAGGCAAAATACATTATAAGGACAATTTTGGGCGAATTAAGGATAGGTGTCGGGGAAGGCAGCTTAAGAGATGCTATTGTATGGGCTTTTTTCGGAGACAAAATTGGCATTAAGTATAACAAGGAAGAAAAGGGCATTGAGGTTAAAGACAGGGGAGAATATAACCGGTATGCAGAGGCTGTTCAAAGAGCGTATGATGTTGTTAATGATTTTTCTGCTGTTGCTGAGTTGGCAAGAAAAGGCCTTAAGGGCCTGGAGGAAACCAGCCTGGCTGTCGGAAGGCCTGTCAAGGTGATGCTGGCTTTAAAGGTTAAGGATGTTAATGAAGGGTTTGAAAGATGCGGCAAGCCGGCTGAGTTTGAGTATAAATTAGACGGGTTTAGGATACAGGCGCATAAGAAGGGAAAGGAGATAATCCTTTTTACCAGGAGGCTTGAAAACGTGACAAAGCAATTTCCGGAAGTGGCTGAATTCATTAAAAGAAATGTTAAAGGGGATGAATTTATCATTGATTCAGAGGCAGTTGGCTACAGCCAAAAAACAGGGAAATACCTGCCGTTCCAGAGCATAAGCCAGAGAATCAAAAGAAAATATGACATAGAAGATATGGCCAAGAAGTTTCCTGTTGAATTAAACATATTTGATATTCTTTATTATAACGGCAAAAATCTGCTTAACGAAGATTTTGTGAAAAGAAGAGAGCTGCTTGAGGGCATTGTCAAACAGGAAAAAAAGAAGATTGTCTTAGCCAAGAAAATGGTAAGCGGCGATGAAAAAGAGGCAGAAAAATTCTATAAAGAAGCTGTTGATTCAGGAAATGAAGGATTGATGGTTAAAAATCTGCATTCTCCATACCAACCAGGCGCACGTGTAAATCATATGGTAAAACTGAAACCAACAATGGAAAACCTAGATTTAGTTATAGTCGGAGCAGAGTGGGGGACCGGAAAAAGGGCAACATGGCTAAGCAGCTTTGTACTGGCTTGCGCTGATGATGACGGAAATTTCCTGGAAATCGGCAAGGTTGGGACCGGGATTAAGGAGAAAGAGGAAGAAGGAGTCAGCTTTAAGCAGCTTACAGAAGAGCTGAAGCCTTTGATAATTTCGCAGAAAGGAAGGGAAGTGACAGTAAAACCCAAAATTGTTGTAGAAGTAACTTACGGCGAAATACAAAAAAGCCCTACTTATTCTTCAGGTTACGCACTTCGCTTTCCGAGGGTTATCAAGCTGAGGCTGGACAGGGGGCCTGATGAATGCTCTGGCTTGAGCATGGTTGAAGATTTCTATTATGCACAGAAGAAGAAGTGATTATACCTACAACTTCAAAAGTTAGTCATTACTTTCTAAAAAAGTAAAGATTAATGTAACTAAAAATATTATAAGAATAAATTCTACAATAGTTTTTACTGGATTTGTTAATAGGTCTACCCACCAAGGTAAGAGATTAAATATTGTAGATTCTGCAAATTTATCTGCCAATTCCGGAGTTTTAAAAAGCACATATTTCAATGATAAAATAAACCATCTTATGATGGGGATTGATAAAAATATTGGAATTGAAATAGTAATTATTTTCCACCACTTTTTTATAAAAACTTCCCCAATAAAGTTTAAAGTTTTTTTAAATCCCATAAGAAGGGGGGGGATCTTCAATTTATATACACTTTTTGGTATGAATTTTATGTTTAACGCCCCTACCAGGAATTGAACCCGGGCTTCAACCTCCGCAAGGTCGCGTCATATCCGTTAGACCATAGGGGCTTGTTTTATAGATAATCACTTCTTTTTTATAAAGCTTGTTGTGGCTATTTATCATTACTTAAAAGTGGTTAAAATAGAAAGATTTATATATCAACTGGCAATTGCTTTGGGTGATGGGAAGACTTAAAGAGTTTGTTAATAGTTACAAAAAGAATGAGGACATAAGGTGTTTTGAGGCTTTAGAAAGGGATGTAAAAGGTTTAATAGAATATGCTTCTGGTTTAGTTTATAATATAGAGAATGCCAAAGCAGAGCACATAACCTCTTTTGTATGGAGGGTATTAGAAAAAGACCCTGTTTTTCTAGACTATATGATTTTAGAGGCTACTACGACCCCTAAACCCACTACTGATATTGAGGATTATGTTTCAGCAAAGAGTTTGAATGTGCTTTTGTATGCCATCAAGGTTGGCAGGTTTTTAAATTATAATGAAGATTCCCTTAAGGAATTGGGAATAGCTGCTTTTCTTCACGATACAGGATTGTTAAAGTTAGAAGGTGATGTTAGAAATAGATTATATAAAAAAGGTGAAATACCTGATAATGAAAGGGGAGAGATAAACAGACATACAGAATATGGCAAAAACATAGCAAAGAAGATTGGTTTTGACGATTCTATAGCAAATATTATCTGCCAAACCCATTCTAAATTAAACAAACAAATAGCTGAAGCTGCGCTAATAATCGGAGCATGCGACAGGTTTGATGCTTCAGTATCTCCAAGAGATGATAGGAAAAAGCCTTCTTTCAAGGAAAAAATGGAATACATAGAGAAAGGCTATTCGGAGTCAGGAAGGCGTATAACCAATGCTGTTATGGGTGCTCTTGGCTTTTATTCTATAGGTGAGGTCATTAGAATTGGAAGTTTTGGGGATGGCATAGTGATAGGGGTGTCTGGTAAAGAGATGAATGGAGGAATAATGAGCCCATTTGTTTTTATGCCAATAAAAAGGTATAATTCAGGACAAAGAGTCTCAGCGTATGAACTTGACTTTTCCAAAGATGGTCTTTCATACCAAATCTCTGGCTCAATAGATGATGTAACAAAGAAAAAAGGATTAATAATTTTTTTAAAAGAATATTCAAGTTCTAGCGGAGTGAATAATATAGGTTATAGGTAAAATCCTTAGTAAAAACCATATTACCCTCATCTTTAAAATGTATCTACTTATTAGTGATTAAAACAGAAAGATTTATATACTAGTAACCAGCCTTCTCTTAGTAATAAAAGGAGAGTGGTATGTATGAAAGATTATGGTAAAGCACCTATAGATGAAATAGTAAAAATAAAACAAGAAATATTAATTCATTATACTGACAGCCTTAGAACATATAAACAAGCTATAGATGCTCTTTCTAGTGGGAAAGATAACTGTATAGTAGCATGTTTAGGGAATAATGCAAGCTTTTCACATCAAAAGGTACTTGATTTGATTAGAACACCCCATGTTGGGGACTATAAATATCTAATGGCAAAGAAATTAATTGATGTTTTAGGAGGAGTTATGGCAGATGTGGAATCTAAAGGAGATACAAGAAGTGGCTTTGAAATCGTAAGAATAACACCAACAGAACTTTTCTATATAAAAATTGGATTTAACAAAGCGGAATTTGAAGCAAAAATAATGGAAGAAGAAGCTAAATTCAGCGAAGCAGACGAGATAAAAAAGGCAGTAGAAAGGTATAATGCGATGAAAACGGAGATTGATCATGCTAAGGAAGGCATCAATTTACTTATAGAAGACAAAAAGAAAGGTGGATTGCCTCCACAATACAGGCCTATACATGTCCCTGATAATCCTGAACTTTATTTTAGGACACTTGATGAAAGGCTTAATGCAAAACCTGAAACACTAGTGCGTGATAAATCATTAATACCCTTAAGGCTTATGATTGATCAGCTAGATAAATACGCTTTTGAATTAAATAATAAGGGTGTTGGTATTGTTTTAGGGGAAAGGGATCCATTATTTAAGATTGGTATTGAGAGATATAATAAATCTATACAAACAACACCTAAAGATACACTAGTAAAATGAACGGACATGGACATAACTGGTTAAATGAGTTTGGTCTCGGTGTTACAGACCCCTCTCTGTATCTTGAAGGAAAACTTTCATTTACTGTAGACAAGCTAGCAAAAAAACTAGGGACAGACAAGGTATCTATTTACGTAGGAGGTATGGCCCTTGAAGAGAGGGTGGGTATGACTACAAGGGAGGTATGGGATGTTATAGAAGGCACTCCTGGAAAAGAGGCAATGAATGGCTTTGATTGGTTAGGAATGTCAACAAAGAAAGGGAGAGAGGCTTATACAAATATGGCTTTTCCATTGGCAAGGGCTATTGGCGGTAAGGAAGAGCCATTTGGTTTTGTTTATATCGGCCCAAAAAAAGAAGGTTTTTACACTGAAAGGGATGTTAAATTAGTAAGGAGTGCCTTGCAATTCGCCAGTAATGGGATATATTCTTCAATAAAGTCACGTGATAACCTATTGGGAATCCCTTCCAGGATGGAATTATTTGAGCGTATTGAATCTAATTTGAAGGAGAATCCTAGAAGGAACTATTCCCTTCTTATGATTGATTTAGATTTTTTTAAGAGGATAAATGATGGATATGGCCATCTTGAGGGAGATAGGGCACTTAAGAGGGTTAGTGATGTGATAAATAGTATACTTAAAAAAGAATATCTATTTGCAAGATATGGCGGTGAGGAATTTGCTGTATTTTTGCCAGGGGTAAATTTGGAAAATGCAACAAAATTTGCTGAGGCAATCAGAAAGAAGGTAAAAGAGGACGAAGAGCTAAAAAAATATGGCTTAACAGCCAGTATAGGCGTTTACTCTAGTAAGGCAACAAAAGCAGCTATTGACTTATTAAAACAGGATTTTAATTTGATAGAAGACTTCAAGAGAACGCAGAGAAATGGTGACATAGATAACCAGTCACAGCTGACAAGATACTCTTTAGTATACTATGCAGATGGACATCTCCGTTTGGCAAAAGATAATGGAAGAGATAAAGTCTGTGCTAATATAAAATGGCTTTAATTAGCATTTCAATAATCTAATATCTCTCCGTTATTGTTAACAACCTTTTCCGTTATCATTAACATAAACCTAAGAATATCTCTTTCTTTTCCCTATAATCGGGGAAAGTATGCCAGAAGGTTATAACTTTTCCTTTTTTAAATTCCAAAACCTTATGGGCATAAACCTTATCGCTTATTTTTTCCTTGTAATTTGTGCCGCGTTTGAAAGAAGCCAAAACAAGCTCTGTTTTTGTTAAATAGCCCGGGTCAAGGTTGATTTGCCTTCTATTGTGTTTAGAATATTTTTTCTCTATTTTTGCTGTGAATAATCTTATTTTTGCTAAATCTTCTTTTTTTATTTGTTTTTTAAAAATAATAAATCTTTTAATTAAGCCTTTACCCATCTCCTTGGCATAATAAGAAGTGAATTTGTCAAAGTTGTATGGCTTTGATTCTCTGCTTATTGGGCCGAATTTTCTGATTAAACCTTCTTTTGCTAAATTATAAATCTTTTTCTTATTTTTTTGGTACATTATTGCTACTATCAGTTTTGGCATTTTCTTTTGGCAACTTTCTTTTTCTAAAAGAAACACGAAAAAATCGCTTTGCGATTTTTTGTGTCTCAGAAATGCGAAGCATTTTTGTGAGTTGCTGGCAGACGAGTTACTTCATTTATTTTTTATTATAATTGACTATTTTTATGGATTAATCATTGATTATTTTTAATTTTTTATTGATTAATAATCCTTTAAGCTTATCTGCCCCTTCCTTTTATTTTCCTTTACCTCTATTTTTCCAAAATCCTGGCCAACCTGCTTTTTTATGTCTAATGCAATATTCTTTCCCAGTATCTGTGCCAGCTTTGTCAAGTCTGCCTTTTTGACATCAGCTATGTCTTTTATTTCATTGAAGTAAAGCCTTCTTGCCCTTGCCCTTCCTATGTTATGGAGCTGTATTAACGGCAGCAGCTCTTCTTTTACGCCATACTTCAGCCTTAGCCTTAATTTTATCACTTCTTTCCTTAATGCCTGAAAATTGAGGATCCTTACCAACTCTTCTGTTGTGTAAAGCAGCCAGTCCGCTATATCTATCTTTGCCCTTATCTCGCCGGGCCTTATATTATACTCTTCCAGCAAATATTCCTCATCCTTCTCATTAACCCATTCATCAAAGAATAAGGCTGTTTTTATTGAATTAATAAAATCCTCATATTCAGGCTCGTAAAGGCTTGGCTCCTGCTCAAGCAAATAATCTGAGTGCCTTAACAGCTCTTCCTGGATTCTGTCCTGCTCTTTCATTCTTACCCTCAGCAACGGCTTTATTTCTGAAGTATGCGAAATCACCTGCAGGAAAGAGAACGGCACTGTTTTCTTATCAGCTGCTCTTCTTAGGCATTCCATGATAAAATGCGCTGTATAGGGGTCTATGTAAAGCTCTGCAACCCTTTTGCCAAGGATTGTTGCCTTATAGCTTTCATCACCAATCTCATTTGCAGATTTAAACTCACCTTCTTTGTTTGAGTTAATAAATTCCCATTCCTCCAGAAGCAAAAGCATTTTCTCAATTATTGATGTTATATGCCCCATGTCTGTGAATTGGTAAGCCCAGAATGTTTTTGAGAAAAAATCCAGAATCTCCTTTTTGGTATTAGTAAAATTAGTTGCTATCAGGCTTAACAAATAAGTCCTTAAAACCGGCTCAACTGCAAGTTTGCTGAATATATCCTCTGGTTCGCCATCAATATACCTCTCTTTTATTTTCTTTTTTTCAGGCTCTGTTGCTGCTATAACTATTGCCTGGCCTTCATTGTCAAAATTCGGCCTGCCTGCCCTGCCTGACATCTGCAGGAATTCAAGGACAGGTATAAATGTAAGGCCCCTTGCGCCAATCTTCTTAAATCTTTTATAATAGAGCGAAATGCCGGTAAGTCTACTCCGTAGGCAAGCGTCGGGGTTGAGCAAATTATCTTTATCAGTCCACTCCTAAAATTATCTTCAATCAGCTCCCTTTGCTTTGAAACTAATCCTGCATGATGGAAAGCAATGCCTTTCTTTACACAATTGCTCAGCCTTTCGCACTGCTTGGTTGGCTTGGATAAAGCATTTAAGATTTCTTCAGAAAGCTCTTTTAACTTTTGGCTTTCTGTTTTTACATTATGCGCTATGTCTTCTGCTGTTTTCTCTGCTGAGTTTTTTGTGTTTGCAAAGATTAATGCCTGCTTATTCAGCCTGATTGTGTCTAAGGCTATGTTAATAGAAGGGTTGTCAGATATTTCTTCAATTCTTATCTTATTTTTCCCCATATACTGCTGTTTGTTATGCACATGTTTATAAATTTTTAGAATAAAGCTGTTCAGATCACTTTAATATTCCACTTATAATCTATACTGTCCCTGCCGTCTGAAATTACAAGGGATATCTTTTTATCTCCTGGCGCGGTAAAGATTCTCTGGTGGAAATTTGTGCCATTGAAGCTTTCAAGCAAATTAAATTTCCATTTGTATTCTAATTCGTCTCCATCAGGGTCAGAAGCATAAACACCAAGCAGAATAGGCAGGCTTTTGTACACTATCAGATTTGAGGGGGTTGCGTTCAATATAACTGGCTTTCTGTTTGTGTCCAAAACAGTAATATTTACATTTTGCTCTGCTTCTAATATGGAATCAGATGCTTTGAATTTTAGAATGAAATTATCCTTGCCTTTTGTTGTTTCATAGCCAGGCGTCCATTTAAACAGATTATCTGTAAATGTTGAATTTTGAGGCAGCTCTTCTGCTGAATAGGTTATTAAATCCCCATCATTGTCTTTTGCATTAATTGTTAATTCTAAAAGAGAGTTTTCTTTTATTGTCAATGATTTTACAGGCTCAAAAACAGGCGCCTGGTTTGCATCATTAACTGTTATGGCTACATCCTTTTGATGCTTGTGATACCCGTCTGATGCTGTTACAGTTACAGTATGTGTTCCTGCATCATCATAATTTGCCTTATAGCCTGCCCTGTTCATCCATCCTGAGAAGGAATAGGAAATTTTATCTCCATCGGGGTCTGAAGCAGAAGGGGTTATGGTTATTGTTTCACCTTCATTAGCTGTTACAGGGGCTATGCCATCTAAAGTAAAATCCCTGTTTACATCCATCACTTTTATTTTTACCAGCTGCTCTGTTTTAAGGCTGTTTTCCGCTATAAATGTTACATCAAATGTTTTGCTAAGCAGATGCAGCTTATCCAACAGGATATGTGGCAAATTGAGCTTTTTTACTGTTTCATAATTTGGATGCCATACAAATTTATTTTCTTCAGGGAATGAAGAGCCTTCAGGGGTATTTAATGCAGAGAATCTTACAATATCCCCATCCTGGTCAGAGGCTTCTAACATTATAGCAACCTCCTGGTTTTCTTTCATTATTATATTGCCTATCTTTTTGAATATTGGCGGCCGGTCAGAGTTGTTTACTGTGATTTCCCATTCATTTGCCGCTGTGCTTTTGCTGTCTGACACCTTTGCTTCAAGGCTGTATGTGCCTGCTTCATCATATAATGGTGTGTAGATAAATGAGTTGTTATCAGAAACAACATTTCCATTAAGGAGCCATTCATAGGCTAATGGGTCGTTATTCAAGTCTGACGCTGTTAGCTCAAACTTAAGTGTTTCGCCCTCGTAAAGAGAAATTTCTTTTTCTGGCGGCGTAAACGAATCAATAGCCGGGGGCTCTTCCTTTTTATTAACTGCCAATAAAACATCCTGAGAAGTGGATGCCTCGCCATCTGATACAGTTACAGTGATTGTATACTGGCCTGCATCGCCGTATGCTGTCTGCCATTGGCCGTTTTCATTCAATGGGCTGGAGAAAGAATATACCAGCCTGTCCTGGTCAGGGTCAGCTGCTTTTGGCTTTAAGCTTACCAAATCAGTTTCATTAACAACTATCTCTGTTACGGAATAGGCAGAATTAGCCAAAAGTGCAAATACAAATATCAAAATCAGGATATTCTTTATCATTAACTATTAACCCCCAACAAATAAGATATAAAATTAAAAAAATAAAATAAATTTTCTTTACCTTTGCACAATCTCTGAGATAACTGGCGGCCTGTTTACGTTCTCCACTTTTATTTTGAATGTTTGTGATGCCATGTCTGTGCCGTCGCTTGCTGTTACTGTCACATTATATTCGCCTGCATCATCATATGTTGTTTCCCAGGTTCCGTCATCGCCTACAGGATCTGATATTGTGAATTCAATGTTATCATTGTCCGGGTCTGCGGCAGATGGCTCGATTGTTACTGTCTGTGTTTCCTTAACAGCCATATCCCCTATTTTTTCAAGAACAGGGGCCCTGTTCACATTCCTTACTGTCAGGGACCATATCTTTGAGGTGGTTAATGTTCCGTCTGAAACATCCAGCTTTAAAGTATGAGAGCCAGCATCTTCAAAGCCAATTTTATAGTTATATTCATTCTTGGTTGAAACCTCTGTTCCGTCTATCTTCCATGAATATGCCAATGGATCCTTGTTTTTGTCAGAAGCTTCAGCTGAGAATTTTAATTCTGCGTCCTCTTTTACATCTAATGCAGCCTCTTCTGGCATTGCTTTGCTAATGGAAGGCGCCTCTTCCTTTTTGTTGACTATCAATAAGACATCTTTTGATGTGCTAAGGGTTCCGTCAGAGGCTGTTACTGTTATCTTATATTCGCCTGCGTCCCCATAATTTGTCTCCCATTCGCCATTCTCATCTAAAGGCGTTGTGAATATGTATGACAACTGGTCTGCATCAGGGTCAGCTGCTTTTGGCACCAGGCTTACAACATCAGTTTCTTCAACTATAATTACAGTTGCTTTTTCTTCTTCCTTGACTTCTTCCTGCTCTTCTGTTATCTCTGCTTCTACTTCCTCTTCAACAGGCGTTTCTGTAATTTCAATTATCTCTTCTGGCATTTCTTCTGTAGGAACTTCTTCCGGCTTTTCCTCAATAACTGCAACCTGCTTCAGCTCAATAGAAATTTCATTCCCTTCTCCAGCTATATCACCTTGCAAGACTATAATATCACTAGGGCCAGGGTAATCGTCTGGAACAGGCTCTAAAGTTATTATAACAGAATTAAAATCAGAGATATCCTTGCCAGCGCCATAGCTTAGTTTTCCGGTGCCGTTCTCATTTATCTTGATTATTCCTGCGCTTTCTCTTGTGCCTGCTTCTTCGTCAACTATCCATCCTTCATATTCATTGCCTCCTATAATAGGCATATTCTCAAGGCTTAAGGTCACAATTCCGTCTGCTATTGAGAGATCAGCTTTTCCAGACGGCAGCTTTTCCTGCTCTACTTTTATCTCTTCTGTTGGGATATAACTAACCCCTTCTTCAGGCATCTTAAAGTCCTCGCAGCCAGCCAATAATATTGCTGCCAATAAGCAAATTATCAAGAATACTGTTTTGATTTTCATTTACCCACACCTCCGATGTAAAATATTATTATGTTATTATTCTTAAATACTTAACTTATATATAAACTTTATGGTAGTTAAATGTCAGAAACTTTCCACCAGTTTAAAACTGGTGGCTGAAAGCCAATCTCATTTCAGATTATGGAAAGTTTTTGAGTGTTGGAAAGCAAAGCTTTCTAACAAACCAGAAATCTGCAAAGCAGATTTCTCAGTTCATGCTCAAAAACCACACAAATGAATGGGATGGCTTTATAGGCGTAAGCCCTTCATGCCACCCCTCTTTGATGTGTCGGAAATCGAAGATTTCTGAGCACATTCAAAAATCTCTTGATTTTTGATGGGTGGTTTTTGACAAATATAAAAAAGATTTTTAATTTGTTACTCGCTTTAGACAAAAAATAAAATGAAATTAATGGGCCATGCAAAATATGGGCCTACTGCGATTTGAACGCAGGACCTCTCGATTTCTACACACAGGGCATTTTTAAAGCAAGTGTATCAGTCGAGCGCTCTAACCAGGCTGAGCTATAGACCCGCTTTATAACAATAAATCAGGTTTTTTTATAAAAGTTTCGTTAGGCATACCCCCACAACAACAAATGAAAGATTAGCTGTATCAAATGGTAAAATGGAATTTGAAGAGCTAAAGAGTTTAAGTGAAGAAAGAAGAAATAAAATAAAGCGCCCCAGACCAGACTCGAATTCACCTGAACTTATGGTTCATCTGGTGACCTCATGATGGCTGTAACAGGTTAACAGTTTCGCAGTCTTGAAAGACCCATGCGCTCTACCTGCTAAGCTACTGGGGCACATTGCTTTAAGTTTTTTTATTTTCTTTAAATAACTTTCGTTAACTACTACGGTTTTATTACAAAGATTTAAATAAATGGCTATTGGCAGATATCTTTGTGGGCTTATTTATGCTGTTTCTAGCTGTCTTTTGATGTTTTAGCTTTGTTAACCTGTTTAACACCGAAAGGTTTATAAAGAGTTATTGTTAAATAGGTTAACATGAGGCCAGAGCATATATTTAGAGATAGCTTTAGTGATATGATTCTCTTTTCTTACTCAACTGAGCATATGCTGAAGAAGGACAAGATAAGGTTTTTTTATGCCCTGAATGGGAGGGACGGCAAGAGCGGAATTCTTGAAAAATATAATGCAGAGCATTTTGGCGTTACTGTGCTTTTGGTGCCTGTTAAATCTGGCAAGGCCTTCCAGGATTTCTTCAGGCTTTGGGGCGTTCCTTTCAAAAGGATAGAGATGTTAGTTGAGGCGTAAGCTGGTAAAAGAGGGGTTTTTAATTGTATTTAGAGCCAAAGGAAAAGGAAAAAAAGTTTCAGCAGTTCAGGAAGATAAGAAATGCTGCTGAAATGAAGATAGAAGCGCAGAGGCATCTGGAAGCCATAAAGCTCTATTTAAGGCTGAAGAGCCTTTCTGATGAGCTGACTAAATTCAGCACACCAAGAGGGATATTTCTTCTTGAAAATGAGGTTAGGGAGATAGAAGAGAAATTAAAAGAGGCTAATGCGCACCATAGCCTAAGGACAAATGTGGATCCTTCAAGGATATTTCCAGTTGCTGTCCTGTTTGTTTTGATTGTAATTGGAGCCTTGCTTTTTAGGAATTATGCCGGAATAACCGGCTATGCTGTTGTGCAGGAAGAGAAAGGCTATCTGGACAATTTGGATTTAGAGTTTAGCGCTAATAGCAGCTATAGCTGGTTTTTAGGGCATAGCGGCGATTTAAAGTCTGTTAAGATTAGCGGCTCTTTAAGCGCTAATGCTGCTGCCAAAGTTTATTTAAAAAAAGGCAACCAATCAAAGCTTATTTTTGATTCTGGGCAGGCAGAAGAAGGGGGCATTGGCGGCATTACTGGCTTTGCTGTTAAGGATAAGGAAGACAAAGAAAAAGATAATGGCAAGGGGCAGGATAAAAAAGATGAAACAAACCAATCAACAGAAAATGAATCAATAACTGACAATCTAGTAATCAATGAAACAAATCAAAATAATAACAATGAACTAATTAATCAGACAATAACCAATGAATCAATAATTGATAATTCAATAATAAACGAAACTACCAGCCAAACAATCAACGAAACAAACCAGCCAATAGAGAACGAGTCAATAACTAACCAATCAATAATAAATGAATCAATAAACGAACCAGCAATAAATAATCCAATAATAGACAAAAAGATAATAATAAACCTTAGCTATAATTCTGGAACTGCTTTTGACGCGGATGATGATGGCATTGAGACTACTGCTGGCGTTATAGACTTTACAGTTGAAGATACAGCTTTTGACTGGCAGATAGATGAAAGCAAGCTATGCACGAAATGGGAGGTTTATAATTTAGAGAGTTTTGGAAAAACAACTGTCTGCAATGGCAATTCTGACTGCTGCGCTTTTGCCGGGGTTTTGCCAAGTTCCAGCAATTGGGATGACGCCTTTTATAACAATTACGGGAAGCATGGGGCTGGCCTGGAAAATTTAATCTATGCCCAGGTTATTTTTTATAATGTTTCTTTGGAGCCTGAAAATCCCTATGCTGATATTGTAACCAGCAATTTAACTGCTTTAAGCGCGAATTATTATTCTGCTTATAACTATTTTAATGACAAATGCGCTGAAACATGCACTGGCTTAACTGGCTATAACGAGATATTTTACGAGCTTGTTATTAAGGTTGAAAATGGCGCTTTAAAGCTAGATAATATAACTTATTCCATTCTTGAAAGAGTTGCTACAGTTAATGTAAACCTTAATGTTAAGGATAGCTCTGGCCTCATAAATGCTATCCTTAACATTTATGCTCCTAATGGAAGCCTTGTGGAAGGAAATCAGATAGAGCCTGATTCTTATACAATTGAGGTTATTCCTTCTGATAAAGTTATTGAAAAGGTTAGGTTTTACGGCGTTAATATCACAAAAACACTGGCTGACAGCATAGGCATTGACAATGTTACGGATATTTCAAAGGCTAATATAATTAATGTTAATATTTCTAGAGTATTTGCTCTGGACTCATCAAAGCTGAATTTCAGCAGTGCAACTCTTACGGGAGTTGCAACTGCCTCAGCTTTGTATAAATGCGCTGAGTGGGTGTTTAATAATGAGGAATGCACTGGAAATTGGGTTAAGATTAAGGATTTAGTTGCCGGGGAAGAGTATAACGTGACTTTGGTTCCTGGCGATCCTGGTTTTGCTGAGGGAAATCCACTAGGGAATTTATCAATTAGATTGGTCAGCCCTAATGCAGATATTAATGCTGCAAAGGGCGAATTCTTTAATTTTACAGTAGAAGTTAGCTGTGATAAGCCTCACTGCGGCGATGTTAATGTTAGTCTTGATCCAATAGTCAATGATAAGAAATCAATAAACACCGAAATCAATAAAAAAGCAATAAATAAAGAGGGTAATAATCAATTAATCAATAAAGAAATAAATAATAATCAAAATAGTCTAGTGGGTTCGCCAGCCAGCCCAGGGTATAATGCTTATGCTGAAAACTTATATCCTAGCGATTTAAGCTTATCTACAAGTTCTTTGGTGTTAAATACTTCAACTATTGATTGTTCCTTAAAATGCGGATCGTTGGACCAGATGGGCATTTTATTAAATGCTAATGATAAAGCAAGGTATTCTGTGTCGTCTTTGTCTGAAATAAGTGAGTTAGCTTGCTTGAGGAATTTGTCAAACTTCTCTTTTGGAACAGATTTTATCTTGCTTTTCAATTTTGCAAATAGTTCATCCATCTCTTTAGATGAAAGCTTTGACAGCGCCTCAATCCTCGGTTTGTGCTTTTCAAACTCATCAGATAAATACTCCGGAGAATATAATTTTACAACACCAGAAGATATGATATCTTTTGTTACTCCCGCTCCAATCAGTCCTGTAAACAATACTGTCGCATCAATTACCAATTCCATCTATTCCAACTCTGGGTATAATTTCTTATATCTTTTATGCATGCCTTTGTTTACTTCTCTTGCTAATTTAAGAGCATCTTCTTCTGTTAACTTAGACTTGGATACAATTCTTTTAAATGCCTCAAAATCCTCTTGCAGTTCCAGCTTTTTTAGGGCTTCTTCTCTGGCTAGTTCAGACCAATTTATCCAAGGTAATTTATCTATTGATGCCTTAAACTCCTCTGAAATCTTTAGTGCAACGCTTGGCATTTATAATTCACCCCTTTTCCTCATTTCTTCAAACTTAAGCAGCTGTTCTGCTCTTTTCTGCAGTCTTGAGCGCAATACCTCTGGCCAATTGATTTCAGAATGCTCATCCATTCTTTTCTTTAATTCTTTTGGAATTGATAATGTTAGTGTTGGCATTTTATCACCTTCTGTGTTTAAACAACATATTGTTAATACACAGAAAGATGTGCAAGTATATAAAGATTTTGGTTTTGATAGTGAATTAATTCTTGAATCAAATGCTGAGATCAATAAAGAGAAAAATCAATATTTTAAAAAATCATTAGAAACTAACAAAAAAATAATTGAAATAAAAAACGATAAACTCAATCTTAAACCAATAAAAGAAACCAATAATAACTTAGTCAATAAAAAAAACAACCTAAAAACCAAAATAATCAATTTACTAAAACAACCATTAATACTAGCTGTTTCTGCTGCTGTTTATAACAATTCCAAAGGCGTTATCTCAACTGTAGTTGGCGCCTTGCCATTTTATACTGTTTCAGATAATCCTCAAACCTGCTATAATATGCATCTTGGCGATAAATGCAATTTAACATGGACTGTAAATGCAACTGGTTATATTGGGGATAGCTACGAGTTTTTTGCATTTTATGATTCAGTTGAAAGTGATAGGGTTAATATCACAATAGTTTCTGTTTTGGTGGAAGAGAACATAACAGAAGAGCTAAATGTAACATTTGACAGTTCTGTTAAAAATGCCTTAGGCGAAGACATTAACACAACAATACAATTTATAGACCAATCAACTGATGTTTTGGAAGAGGAAAGCACAGATAAGAAAAGGCATATATTGAGGATTAGAAAGGATAAGTATAAGATAAATGTAAAATTGAAAGATATGCCTGTTG